>Ga0316232_1000380_pt1 | contig 72287 bp, 62 predicted proteins | sample TBHtaG_FD_206006 | JGI IMG/M metagenome (GOLD analysis project Ga0316232, IMG submission 206006) | Freshwater microbial communities from Trout Bog Lake, Wisconsin, USA - TBH18025_13 | ecosystem: Environmental > Aquatic > Freshwater > Lake > Hypolimnion/Profundal zone | place: USA: Wisconsin...
CAAAGGGGAGAAATATTCGGGTTCCTTGGACCCAATGGCGCAGGCAAATCGACTACCATCCGAATGCTCTGTGGCCTGTTGCATCCGACCTCGGGATTCGCAAGCGTGGCGGGAATCGACGTTGCAAAACAGCCAGAGCGGGTACGGCAGAACATCGGATACATGTCGCAGAAATTTTCGCTCTACAACGATCTCACGGTCGAGGAGAACATACGTTTCTTCGGAGGCATGTACCAGGTTCCAGATTCGGAGATGGGCGAGCGTTCGCGATGGGCCGTGCGAATGGCTGGACTAGAAGGGCGCGAGCACACATTGACCTCCACGCTTGCGGTGGGATGGAAGCAGCGCCTTGCGCTTGGTTGCGCAGTGCTGCACAAGCCCGCGGTGCTCTTTCTGGATGAGCCAACTTCAGGTGTCGATCCGATTTCGCGGAGGCAGTTCTGGGAGTTGATTCATGAAATGGCTGCGACGGGCGTTACGGTCTTCGTCACCACGCACTATATGGACGAAGCGGAATATTGCAATCGCCTGGTGCTGATTTACCGCGGCAAAATCGTTGCATCGGGCTCCCCTGCGGAACTCAAGCGAACGGCGATGAAAGGCGAGTTGCTGCTAATCGAATGCGAACCTCTTGGCCCAGCCCTGGAGGCGCTCGAAAAGAGTATGGCTGCGGTGGACGTGGCTGTCTTCGGCAATGCGCTGCATGTTGTGGTCCCAAGTGCGGCCGAGGCGATTCCCCGGTTACGTGAAGAATTGGGAAAGGCTTCAGTCACAGTAACTCGCATTGAGGCGATCCCAGCCTCGCTGGAAGATGTGTTCGTAGCGCTGACCGCTCATGAACCCCAGGGAGTGCAGCAATGAAGATTAACCGGATTCGCGCAATTGCCGGCAAAGAGGTTCTCCAGATACGGCGCGACGTTCGCAGCATTCTGATCGTGGTGGCAATGCCGATCATATTGATGCTTGCCTTCGGCTACGGCGTCAGCTTCGATATCAAGCATCTGCCAACGTATGTATTCGACCGCGAAAACAGCCAGCAGAGCCGCGAGCTAATCAGGCGTTTTCAGTCTTCGGAGTACTTCAACGTCAGAAAATCGGTGGACAGCTACAGGGACTTGGTACTGGCCATCGACTCCGGAGACTGCCAACTCGCCATTGTCATTCCACCGGATTTTTCGCAGAAGCTGGCAGAGGGCGGCCCGGTCTCGGTGCAAGCGTTGGTTGACGGCACAGACGGCAACAGTGCGAACGTCGGCATGAACTACGCGGATGCGGTTGTGCTCGGCTACTCGCAGCAGATTCAACTTGACTGGCTACGCAAGAAAGGACAGCGCGCGATAAACCCGCCAATCACCGTGGCGGCACGCACTTGGTTCAATGAAGATCTGGAGAGCATGGCGAACATTGTTCCCGGCGTTGTGGCAATCGTAATGGCGGTCGTTGGAACTTTTCTTACCTCGTTGACGATTGCGCGCGAGTGGGAGCGCGGCACCATGGAACAACTGATTTCCACGCCGGTTACTCCGCTCGAATTGATGATTGGAAAACTCTCGCCATATCTTGTGATTGGACTGGCCGATACTGCACTGTGTGCGGGTATGGGCGTCTGGTGGTTTGGAGTGCCGTTCCGGGGAAGCATTGCCGTGCTCTTCATCAGCTCAGCACTGTTTCTGGCTGTAGTGCTGTCGCTCGGTTATTTGCTTTCGGTGGCCTTGAAATCGCAACTCGCGGCGAGTCAGGCGTCGATGATCGCAACATTTCTTCCGGCGTTTCTGCTCTCGGGTTTCATTTTTCCAATCGACCAAATGCCGGTGTTCGTTCAGTTGTTGACGCGACTGATTCCCGCTCGCTACTTCATGTCAATAATTCGCGCCGTTTTTCTGAAAGGCAGTTCGTTGGCGCTGCTCTGGGAGGACATGCTGGCGCTGTTCATCTTTGCTACGGTGCTGGTGGTAATTGCCACGCGATCATTTGAGAAACGGTTGAGGTAGGCGATATGTGGCTCCGATTGCGCGAGATGCTGATGAAGGAGTTCATCCAGGTTTTTCGGGATAAACGTACGCGCTTCATTCTGTTTGGTCCGCCCATAATCCAGATGGTGATTTTCGGCTATGCCGCAAACCTGGAAATTCAGCACGTGCCGATGGCGATTCTTGACTATGAGAATTCGCAGGTGAGCCGCGACTTTGTTTCGCGATTTGAGGGAAGCCGCTACTTCGATGTTCGTGCGCGTACGCTTGACCGCGAGGAAGTCCGCCGCATGGTGGACCACGGCGACGTGGAAGTTGCGGTGCAGATCAACGCGGGCTTTTCCGAACTGCTGCGCAAAGGGCAGACTGCGCCGGTGCAGGTGATTGTAGACGCGAGCAACTCCAATACCGCGCTGGTCTCGTTCGGTTACGTCAACCAGGTTGCATCGAAATTTGCGCAGGAATACCAGATCGAAATGCTGAACCGTACGTCGCCTGGAGTGTTGCAGCAGATGCCATCCATTGCGCTGGAGCGGCAGCCATGGTTCAATCCCGACCTCCGCAGCCAGTGGTTTTTTGTGCCTGGAGTGATGGGCAACCTGATCACGCTGGTCATCGTTTTGCTCACCGCCTTTGCCGTAGTGCGCGAACGTGAGATTGGCACCCTCGAACAGATCATGGTGACGCCGATCAGGCAAGGAGAGTTCATCCTCGGGAAGACGATTCCTTTCTTCCTGATCGGGCTGTTTGACGCCGTGCTGATTACGGCGGTGGGCACCCTCTGGTTCCAGGTTCCGCTACGGGGCAGCCTGCTGGTGCTATTCTCTGGAACCGTACTTTACCTGTTCTGCGTGCTTGGCATCGGACTGCTGATCTCGACGCTCTCAGAAAACCAGCAGCAGGCCATGGTCTCGGCTTTCTTCTTCCTGATGCCGGCGATCATCTTCTCCGGATTTGCCTCGCCGATCAGCAGTATGCCTGAATGGCTACAGTTGGTGACCCTTGTCGATCCTTTGCGTTACTTCATTGTCATTTTGCGAGGAGTGTTTCTGAAAGGCGTCGGTTTTGATGTGTTGTGGCCGCAGATGGCGTGCCTTGCGGTGTTCGCTTTCTTGATTCTGCTGGCAAGCGTCTTGCGCTTCCACAAATCTCTGGACTAATTCAACACCCTACTCCCGTCGCGTTCTGCTAAATTGAATCGTGCTCACCCTTCTAAACAGACACCGCTGGTGGTTCATCTCCACAACCATCATGGCGGTGCTGTTGCGCGTTTTCTTCATTTTGAAATTGCCGGTCATTGCCGGCGACACACTCATCTATGGGGATATCGCCAAGTGCCTGATAAACAACCATATGTTCGGCATCGAAAAGACGTCCGGGTGGGAGCCCACCCTGCTCCGGTTGCCGGGCTACCCGTTCTTTCTGGCCTTCACATTCCTGATCTTCGGCCAGGATCGCTATTTCGGCGCGATGCTCTTTCAGCTTGTCTTTGACGTGCTGACCTGTTTCCTGGTTGCTGACATCGCACGGCGCGTTCTGTCGGATCGGGCCGCCCGCACTGCGTTCCTGCTTGCTGCCTTCTGCCCGTTTGTGATCAATTACGTTGCCACTCCGCTCACCGAATGCCTCGAAATCTTCTTTATCGCCGCCGCTGTCGATTGCGCCATTGTGGCCCTGGATGCGAGGCGTTTGCGCTGGTGGGCGCTCTGCGGAATCGCCTGCGCCGGAGCCATCCTGCTTCGCCCTGACGGAGGGCTGATTCTTGGCTGCATTGGCTTGCCTGTCGTTGTGCGTATTTTCGCAGAACCTTCGCGCCGGCGTGAGTTGCTGACGGCATCTCTGCTGCTCGGAGCCATCTCCCTCGCGCCGCTGGTGCCGTGGTCCGTTCGCAACTGGCGAGTCTTTCACGTGTTTCAGCCGCTGGTCACCGCCCATGCCAGCGATCCCGGTGATTTCCTGCCCTTGGGTTGGGAGCGCTGGTTCAAGACTTGGCTCATAGACTATGCCAGTGTGGAAGACGTTGGCTTCCAGGTTTCCGGCGGAAGCCTCAATGTAGGCGATGTCCCCGACCGTGCCTACAGCTCGCAGGCCCAGCGGGCGCGCGTTCAATCGCTGATCGATCAATACAACGTGAATCGCCTGATGACGCCGCAGATCGACCGGCAATTCGCCGTGCTGGCAGAGGAAAACATCCGGGCTCATCCGTTCCGCTATTACCTGCTGTTGCCAGCCGCTCGAACGTTGGATATGTGGTTCCGGCCACGCAGCGAGATGCTGCCGCTCAACACTCACTTCTGGGAGTTTACCCAGAGCACATACGATGCCTGTTGCGATCTGGCCCTGGGGTTACTGAATTTTGCGTATGTCGCCGCCGCGATTGCCGGGGCGTGGTTGATGCGCTTCCGCGTCAGATACCTTGCACTGCTGCTCACCTATCCTGTGGTGCGCTCGCTGTTTCTCGCCACTACCGGTGCATCAGAAGACCGCTATACCCTTGAGTGCTTCCCCTTTTTGTTTGTGCTTGCCGCTGAATTCCTCACCTGGTATCAGGAGCGCCGCGAGCAGCGACAGCAGAACCCATAAGACACGCTATGGCAGACAAAAGGCCGGAGCCAAGCTCCAGCCTTTTCTGTTTAGATTCCGTTGGTCCGTCAGCCCCCAACCCCGTCGCGTAAGGGCGAGTCGCTCATGCGGAATTGTGTGCGTATGTGTTCGCTCAATAATTCGGCGGCCTCCCGGTTTGCATCACGGTCGCTTTTCAGGAGGTATTTGAGGGCTTCCACCAGCACGTGTTGTCCCGCGACGTATCGGGGATCATTAATTCGTATCCGATCGCGGCCACTCGGGTCTGGACGTGCCGGAATGATTACCACCTTGGGTCTGGGCATGATTTCCTCAACATGAAGATGAGACGCGCCCGTGCAACTCCCAGTTGCAGGACTAAGGCGAAAAGAGTCACAATCCGCTGTCCCGAGTTGCTAATTGTTTGGGGTGATGTACTTCGTCTTCCCTGTCGTCTTCAACTTGAAAGCACCATCTGGAAGCTTCTTGTTAATGAGAATCGACGTGTACTTTGCGAGACGATAGTCTTCGCCATTCTCCTGGAATCTCTGCTGCAGGCTCATTCCGGTCTGCTGATCGATCCAGAGCGTGACCAGGCGGAACATACTCTTTGCTTTCTGTGCTTTAGGAACCAATTCAAGCTTGTAGGTTGGCTTGCCTTCGACGTTCTCAACACCAACGTAATGCACTTCGAAGTTCTTCGGCAGGTCAGAGCCGCGGCCGCCAAAACCCAGCACAAGGTATGCCTCGAAATCGCCCCGGTTCTTGCCCACCATATACCGGGTTACCTGGTCTGCCTTGGGCAGATAAACCTCCAGTTCGTTGCCGGTGAACAAAACGTACTTCTGCGCAGGCTTCTGAATGTCAGCCGCCATTTCCACGTTATTGCCGGCGCGGCGGAAGTACATCACTCCGCTCTGGAGATCGTGGTCCTTAATTACCGACTGATACTGGTCCCACACAAAGTTAGTCTGGACAGTCTTGAATCCCGCACTCGCCTTGTCCAGCAAAGACAGCACTTGTTCAAGGTTCGCGCCTGTAGGGGAACTCCCATGCGCGGCTCCTGCAGTCTGCTTTGGCTTTGCTGATGACATGTAAGCCTGCAGAGGCTGGAGAAAAATGCAGTGAAAACCTCTCGGTGATGACAGTGAAGACCCGGTCGTCTGAAAATACTCACTCTGCCCGAAAGCGCTGATCGCCAGCAGGACAGTCACGGAAAATACCAGCATCAGCTTTCGCATGGAAATCTCTCTCTAATTACCGCTGAACCCACACACGATATCCCACCAGTTCGCCCTTAGCGTCCTGTTCCGGAGTCCAGTGATCGAGCTTCACATAGCCGGCAATCGGCTCGATAACGCGCAGGATCTCCGCCTGCTGTTCAGCTCGGGTCGCTCCGGTAACATCGCGCGCGTCCACTCGGAAGATGAAGCCGTTCGTTCCATCCGGGATCACCAGCACACTCCTGGGACGGGGCATGCGCTCAGCCGGTCGGTCTTTATAGTTGATAAAGTGCGGTGTCACAAAAATGAACAGCAGAATCAGCGTAACCATCACATCGTAATGGAACGATCCCCGCTGGTGCGTCCACCAGATGTAGCTCTTGATTGTTTCCCACTGTTTCTTCATCGCACTTCCAGTCCATGAATCATCGAACTCACACTTCAACTGATCTACATCTTCCGCGCTTCAATTCTGTCCGTGCCAATATAAGGCCGCAGCACCTCTGGAATCACGACGCTGCCGTCTTTTTGCTGATAATTCTCGACGATGGCCACCCAGGTCCGTCCTACCGCCAGACCGCTTCCGTTGAGTGTGTGTACCAGCTCCGTGCCCTTTTTCCCGTCCGTCTTGTATCGGATGTTAGCCCGTCGCGCCTGGAAGCTTTCAAAGTTCGAGCACGAGGAAATTTCGCGGAACAACCCCTGCCCCGGCAACCAGACTTCCAGATCGTAAGTCTTTGCCGCGCTGAAGCCCATATCCCCGGTGCAAAGCAGCATTCGGCGATAGTGTAGTCCGAGCCGCTCCAGCACCTCTTCGGCCGCGCGGGTCAACTTCTCGTGCTCCTCGTAACTCTCTTCCGGCTTGCTGAATTTGACCAGCTCCACCTTCTGAAATTGGTGCTGCCGGATGATGCCGCGTACATCCTTGCCATACGATCCGGCCTCACTCCGCCAGCACGGCGTATAGGCAGTAAGCGAAATGGGCAGGCGCGATGCTTCCAGCGTCTCGTCGCGAAAGATGTTTGTAACGGGAACCTCAGCCGTCGGAATTAGATAAAGTGCGCGGTCGTTTTGCGAAATCTTGAACAGGTCCTCCTCAAACTTCGGCAACTGTCCCGTGCCATACATCGATTCTGCGTTTACCAGGTAAGGCGGCAGAACTTCCGTATAGCCATGCTCGCGCGTATGCAGGTCGAGCATGAAGTTCATCAGGGCGCGTTCCAGCTTAGCTCCCAGGGCCCAGTAGAGGGCGAAACGTGCGCCGGTCAGCTTGCTCGCCCGTTCCAGGTCAAGAATGCCCAGTTGCTCGCCCAGTTCCCAATGCGGCTTCGGAGTGAAGTCCATGACCGGAGCCATACCCCAGCGCTTGACCTCGACGTTGGCGGTTTCATCTCGACCAACCGGAACCGACTCATGCGGCAAGTTTGGAACGGTCGCCAGAATGTCGTAGAGCTCCTTGTCGGCGGCTTTGGCCTGCTGTTCGAGAGCCGGGATGCCTTCTTTCAGCTTCAGCACCTCGGTGCTCAGTTGCTCCAGCTCAGCCGCCTGTGCAGGCGTGATGGAACCCTTTTTCTGGGCTCCCATCAGCGGGCCAATCTTTTTGCTGAGCTCGTTGCGCCGGGCCAGTGCAAGTTCCAGTTCATGCGTCAGCGCACGCCGCTTTGCGTCAATCTCGCGGAACCCGCCAAGCAATTGCTCTGGGCTCCCGTTACGACTGCGCAGTTTCTCTTCCACCACGGATAAATAATCGCGTACAAATGCAAGATCAAGCATAAGAACTAAGGATATCAAGAACGGGAGCACCAGTGTGAGAGGTATTCACACACGTTTCACATACGCTGGAATACACTTACCTACATATGCGCCGCCAACTTCGTAGTGTCTTCGCTCTCATCTTGCTCGGTCTGTGGGCCGTCGCCTCGTTTGCCAGCGCCTATAACGCGCAACCCAAACTCGTGGTCATCGTTGTGGTGGATCAGCTTCGTGGGGATCTGCTGGAGCGATACCATGACGATTTTGCCGAGGGTGGCTTTCGCCTTCTGATGGACCATGGGGCATGGTTTACCTCCTGCTATTACAACTATGCCGCCACCAAAACCGCACCCGGACATTCGACAATCGGCACCGGTACTTACGTACTCGGCCACGGCATCTTCGCCAACGAGTGGTGGGATCCAAAGCTGCGCCGCGTCATCTCCAGCGTGGAGGACGAAAACACTAGGCCTCTGGGACTCCCCAGCGGCGTGGTTGGCGAAAAGTGGAGTGCTTCCCCGCATAATCTGCAGACTGACACCATCGGCGACGAGCTGAAGCTTGCCACCGGAGGCCGCGCAAAAGTTTACGGAGTTGCCTTCAAGGATCGCGCGGCGATACTGCCTGTGGGTTTTTCAGCCGATGCAGCGTTCTTCATCGATCCGCAATCCGGTGCCTTCGTTACCTCGACGTATTACATGCAGCAGGCACCTGCCTGGTTGAACCAGTTCAACGATGGCGAAACGCGCGCGAGCTATCTGAACCGCGAAGTGAAAGATGCGGGCGGAAACGTGTTGCGCTCTACGGCTCCAACCAAAAACAGCAAGGGTAAAGACTCCTCGTTCTACGACCTCGTGGGGCCCACTCCGTGGGGCAATGACTATACAGTGGATATTTCAAAGCAGATCATCGACAACGAAAAGCTCGGCCGCGGCCCCGTGACCGATCTGATCTCGATCAGCTTTTCATCTCCCGACATGCTCGGGCACAAGGTTGGCCCTGATTCTCCTGAAGATAAAGCGATGCTGCTGGCACTTGACCGCACCCTGGCGGGCTTCTTCCAATATCTTGACGCCAAGGTTGGCAAGGGAAATTGGGCGGTAGCGCTTAGTGCCGATCACGGCATCGCTCCACTTCCTGATTTTGCAAGCAAACTCCGCATTCCAGCTTTCAACTTCAGCCCTGAGGACCTGCAGACACAGCTCAACCACATGCTAAAGCTGCAATATGGGAAAGAAGCCAAATATGTTGTGTACGTAGACTACCCCACGATTCATCTGGACAGTGAAGCGTTTGAAGCAGTGCACGTGAAGCAAGCCGATGCGGAAAAAACTGTCGGCGAGATGATGCTGAAACTCGGCTTCCGCAACTATGCGACGAAGACACAGATGGCCTCAGGGGAGCTCCCCAATACGGTCTTCCGCCAGCAGACCCTCAACGCTTACTCGCCGCTCGGAGGTTGGTACGTTACCGGACTCTATCCACCCTTCCAAGTGGGCTACTCCAGCGGCACAGGACACGCACTGCCATACAGTTACGACGCGCACGTCCCGCTGGCTTTTTATGGAACAGCTTTCCGTCCGGGCATCTATCGCGAAAGCGTAGAGCCGGTGGATCTGGCCGTAACCCTGAGTTCCCTCCTGCGGATTAACAAGCCAGCCAGCGCCGTGGGACGCGTACTCGATGAGGCGTTCGCCCCGACTCATCCGTCCACGTGGTAAGCATTTACGAGCGTTGGCGTCGCAGAGCCGCCAGCTACGAAGTAGAATTGAACCCATGAGTTCTAACAAGCCGAAGCCCGGGGAGAAAGCCGCGGACAAGATAGCAAAACAGGCTCCCACCCTGGATTCCAAGCCCACGCCAACCACTGCTAAGCCCGCAGCCCCACAGCCCACGCGCCAGCGCGGCCCATTTGTGCTTGATATGAGCGTCAATATCGCCGGTATCCCATTGAAGAATCCGATTCTGGCGGCTTCTGGCACTTTCGGCTATGGGATCGAGTTTGAAGATATCGTCTCGCTCGATAAGTTGGGCGGATTCGTAGTAAAGGGACTCTCCGTAGAACCAATGGCAGGCAATCCTCCGCCGCGGCTTTTTGAAACAGCGGCAGGGATGTTGAATGCAATTGGGCTGCAAAACATAGGTGCGCGCGCGTTCGTCGAAGAAAAGCTGCCGAAGCTGCGCAAGATCAAAGATGCAGTCGTTATTGCTAACGTCTATGGATACACCACGAATGATTACGAGCGGACCATCCAGATTCTGAACGAGGGCGAGGGCATTGCTGCCTACGAGTTGAACGTTTCCTGCCCTAACGTGCGCTACGGAGGAATTACCTTTGGGCAGGACCCATCCCTGCTGTCAGACGTGGTTAGCGCAGCGCGTCAGGCTTCGAAGCGGCCATTGATCGTGAAGCTCTCACCCAACGTGACCAACATCGCCAGAATGGCGCGCACCGCTGAAGACGCGGGTGCGGACGCGGTCTCGCTGGTCAATACATTTCTTGCCATGGCCATCGATCCCGTAACGCGCAGACCTCGGATTTCAAATATCACGGCAGGACTGAGCGGTCCGGCGATCAAACCGATCGCGGTGCGCATGGTCTACGAGGTGGCGCAGGCGGTGCGTATCCCAATCATTGGAATCGGCGGAATCAGCACTCCGGAGGACGTGGTGGAATTTCTACTGGCGGGTGCGACCGCGGTGGAGGTGGGTACGGCAAACTTCTGGGACCCAAGGGCCTGCGAACGCCTGGTCAATCAGCTTGAACGCTGGTGTCTGCAGCAACACATCGAAAGCGTAGCTGGGTTACGAGGCGGAATGATTCTGGGCTCATGATTCTGTGGCCCATTCAAGCCTTCTTTCGGCTTGAGTGGGAATGAGTCACTCTAGTGGCCGCCGGAGATTCGAACCCGCAGTTCTTCGGGAATTCGCTCGCGGAGATGTTCCGGCAGGCGGTCATGAAGATTGCGCGCTCCGGAAAGTGCTGCGTCTTTCACCACGAGCGGCGCCGGAGTAGCGACGGCAACACCCAGCCATACAAGGGCGGAGACGGCAAAGCCGCAAAACGAGCCAAGCTCAAACCACAGGGCGTTTGGCGGGCTAAAGTGATGCACTACCGCGAAAGCAAGAACAAAGGTGATGGCGGAAACGGTGGCCAGCGAGATCAGAGCAATGTCAACGGTGCGATGAAGCTTCTGTCGCGACCGGCAGTGGACGCATTCGGCGAGATGCGCCTCGTAGTCGCCACTCATCTCCGGCGCGAGTCCGGTGATGTCATAGCGCCATCCAGCAAGGATATGGCCGACGAATGGATCGATGCATTCACTCATAAGCAAATTACAGCGTAAGGGTCGAGAGAGGCTCGTCCTGCGAAGCTAGCACCAGACGGTTGCCCCACAGCCCTGGACGCATCCCCAACGCCCGCTCGGCCGCGACTCGGGCCAAGTCAGGATGATTGTTCCGCTCAGACAAGTGAGCCAAAATCAGGAACGCTGCTCCTCCATCATAGTCCGTTGTCAGAAATTCTGCGAGAGCTTCGTTGGAGAGGTGCCCCACACGTGACATCACCCGCTGTTTTACCGCCCACGGATAAGGGCCGACGCGGAGCATTTCGAGGTCGTGGTTAGATTCGAGCATCAGTCCGTCGCAGGCACGAAGTTGGTCGCGCACATTGCGCGGCATAAAGCCCAGATCGGTAGCGATGGCGAGGCGAACGCCTTCAGCAACGAAGCGGAAGCCGACCGGGTCGGCAGCATCGTGCGGAATGGTGAAGGGCATGACCTCGATGTCTCCCACACTGAAACTTTTGCCCGACAAAAATGTTTCGAGGCAGGCAACCTCGACGCGGTTGCCTGCTGAATCCCGATACTGGCGCTGCCAAGCCCCGTGGGTGGGAGCGGTCATGTAGACAGGAAGGCGATACTTCTTTGCCATGACGTGCAGGCCACCCACATGGTCAGAGTGCTCGTGGGTGATAAGTACGCCGGATAGAGATTCCGGTTTGACGCCTTGCGAGGCAAGACGTCGACAGGTTTCGCGACAGGAGAGACCGCAGTCGATGAGCAGTCTCGTCTGAGACGTAGCAACGACCGTGCTGTTGCCTCCGCTGCCGGAGGCTAAAACTGTAATTGAAACCGCCACGAGCTACAGCATAGCTGAAGTTTGTGGTTTGAAGGTTGCAAAGTTTCAAGTTCCAAGCTTCTAGAGTCGTGGCAGGCGGTAAACCATCGGGATATCGAAATCATCGAAAAACGGATCAGTCACTCCTTAAAGACTGGAACGCTGACTACTTCGCAGGTCACCTATCTGCATAGAGGAGAACGGTTATGACGGCTGGATGTTCGCATCTCGACCAGATCAGAATCACCAACACGGAGAAGGATACCTGCGCAGAGTGTGTGAAGATGGGAGACACCTGGGTACATCTCCGGCTTTGCCTGGAGTGCGGAAACGTCGGCTGCTGCGACTCGTCCAAGAATCGGCACGCGACGAAGCATTTCCATAAGACCAAGCACCCGCTCATGCGGTCAATTGAGCCCGGGGAAGACTGGGTGTGGTGCTACGTCGATGAAGTCACTCCCGGTGAGTTGCGGGCTGATCGTTTTGTGCCGGTCAGGGGCTGAAAAAGCAACTACGAACAAGGCAAAACGCAACGCGAGTTCGACTACCGCATACTCCGCCTGGCGTCTGCCAACGTTCCCGGGGAGTCTTGCCCCCAAAAGGCGGCACCAGAACCGGATTAGGGATAAGATATTGGTCTTGGAGGCGGCCTATGTGCAGCAACTTCGGATTGAACCTGCATCCTGGAAGAAAGCCCTGTGCGCTGCAATGGCAGTGGTATAACTTCGTTACGCGCCTCTACGGAAAACTGCGGCGACGCTTCTTTCCCAAGGCACTATTTAAACACCAGGGCGAGTTCGAATTTCGTCCTCCCGAACGCGGCGATGTTCATCCTCCTAAAATTGGCGGGGGCAGATGAGAGATTTCGCGGTGCGGTCCTCTACACCTGAGGACCTCGGCGAGATTCTACGTATCTATCGGCATTACGTTTTAAATACCAGTTCGACATTTGAGGTGGAGGCCCCCACTCGCGAGGAAATGGCGAAACGGCGCGCCAGCGTTTTGGCATTGGGCCTGCCTTATCTGGCTTGTGAAGCAGGTGGAGTGCTGGTCGGCTATGCCTACGCGAACGCATACCGACCCCGGGCTGCGTATCGCTTCACCGTGGAAGACTCCATCTACGTCGATCCTGCGTATGCCGGGCGTGGCTGCGGACTCGCGCTGCTATCGGCCTTGATTGCCGAATGCGAGCAGGGGCCGTGGCAGCAGATGATTGCCGTGATCGGCGACAGTAGCAACGCGGCGTCGATTGGATTGCACAAGAAGGTCGGCTTCCGCGAAGTGGGGATATTGCGTTCCGTGGGATTCAAGTTCGAGCGTTGGGTAGATTCAGTTTTGATGCAGAGGGAGTTGCAGAGCATCAAACGATAGTATCGGAGCCCCAAGATGGAGAGCCACGGATGAGGATGGGCACAATGTTACGGGAGAGACTGGCATTGATGTCAGTACTGTGGTTGATTTGCATTGTGTTGGCGCTGCCAGCCTTGGGTGCGGATACGTCCACCGCAGGACTGCTGAGTGCGGCCGGCCCGACCTTCAAGATCACGCCTCCCAAGCGCCCATGGACACTGATCGCCTACGGTGACATGCGCTTCACCGACCCGAGCAATGTGAAGGCTACGAATCCCACGGCGCGCCGGGCGCTGGTCGCAAAGATCGCGGAGGAAAAGCCCGATGTGCTGCTGCTAAGCGGCGACGTACCGTTCCATGGAGGAACGGCGAACGACTATGCTGTCTATCGCACGGAGACCGCGGCGTGGCGCACGGCTGAACTGAAGGTATTTCCTGCGCTAGGCAATCACGAGTTGTATGGCAACGGCGGGCTGGAAAATTGGTGGAAGGCTTTTCCTGAGTTGCAGGGACGGCGCTGGTATTCGGTGGAGTTCGGCGAGGCCTATTTCATTACGGTTGACAGTAACCTGGATTTAACAGCGGGCGGGCAGCAGTCGGCATGGTTGGCAAAGCAGTTGGACGGGTTGCCGAAGAATACGCGGTATGTCTTCATTTCGCTGCACCATCCTCCGGTTTCAGACCCGGTTATTTTCGATCTCTCACACAGTGTGCGTCCGAATGAGGCGGCGCTGGCGACGCAGTTAGAGGCAGCGGCAAAGCACCTGACGGCAAAGATCATCGTGGTCGCAGGGCACGTTCACGCCTACGAGCGCTTTGAACGAAATGGCGTGGTATATCTGGTCTCGGGCGGCGGCGGCGCAGAGCAGCACCTCGTTTCCCGTTCAGCCAATGACCTCTACCAGAACAATGTGTACCCGAACTACCACTACATAAAGTTTGAGAGCGTACTCGGAGCGCTGAAAGCGACAATGTACCGGCTGAACAGTAAGGGCAGTTTCGAGGAAAGCGACAGCTTCCTGGTGGGTGCTGCTCGAAACGGCGTTGCCATAAAGAGCGCAGTTAAGTAGCTCAGATTTTAAGAAAGATTTTGCGGCGGTAGAGCAGCCAGGTGAAGAACCAGCAGAATGCTGCGTAGAAGAGCGCGTAGGCTAGCGAAGACCACTCCAACTGAGGGATTCTGTCGAAGGTGAAGGATGTGAACGCCTCCTTGTAGCTGATCAGGTTGCCATCGAGTTGAAACTTGAAGGTGACCGCAGCGGTGGCGACGAATTCCGAGAGCGCGTAGGCGAAGATGCAGTTGGTTCCGAAGACGATAGGGACAATAGTCCAGGGGCCGCGCAGTTTCTTAACATCCATCAACCAGTAACAGGTCGCCAGGACCAACATTGCCAAGCCAACCGTGACGAGAACGTAAGAACTTGTCCAGAGCTTTTTGTTGATGGGGAAAACCAGCCCCCAAACCTCTCCAGCAACGAAGCAGGCGATGCCGATGACAACCAGTCGGCGCATTAGCTTCGCAGAGTCGCTGCGGAGGCTGCGAATCCACTCACCGGCGGCGATGCCGAACAGAGTATTGGCAATGGCGGGAAAGGTGCTTAGGATGCCTTCGGGATCGCGCACGCGCTCATAGAGATGTCCCCACATGAGCCTGCGATCGAGCCAAGCAGCAAGGTTGCGGTCGGGATCAAGGAGCGGAATGTTGACCGTGGGAATTCCGTAGCCCGGGACGGGGACGAAGCGCATCAGGAGCCAGTAGCCGACAAGAAGCGCGGCAATCACCGCCCATCGAGTGCGCACCCCGGTCCACAGATAAAGCACTGAAGCCACAACATAACAAACTGCAATTCGTTGCAGGACTCCGGGGATTCTCCAGGTTGCGAGGTGGAAGTGCGGAAACGCATTGATGACCAGGCCGATGGCAAAGATGATGGCCGCGCGTCGCAGAATGTGCGGCAGCAGATGGAGGCGCGAGTCACTGTGTTCCAGGCGCGAGGTGAACGAGAAAGTGAGCGAGACACCAGTAATGAACAGGAAAAAAGGAAAGACGAGGTCAGTCAACGTCCATCCATTCCAATCCGAGTGCTGCAGTTGAGCGAAAGACCCAGTACCGCTTTCGTTGACGACGATCATCAGGAGGATGGTGAGACCACGAAAAACATCGAGCGACATCAGACGCGGTTTTTCGGGGATACCCATGGCCGGATTATAGATGTTTCGCCGCTGCTTTCGTTGTTCCTTGCTACACCGTCGGGCGCCCCACCTTTGCCGCGCTGTTTTTTGCGCGGACAAGGTGGGAAGCTACATGCCCCGCTTCACATGCCCTTGCTTTTGGCTTCGTCTTAACCTGCGCACTAGGTCTTTCCAGAACGATAGGAGCCAAGTACGCGCAACTCCACTGCGCGCGGCTCTAGTTCCGCGAGAGCTTTGACCATACGCGGATCAGAGGCGGCAGCGGAAACTTCCAGAAAAAATCGGTAGTGCCACGGAGTTCCGACCAGAGGTCGGCTGACAAGGCTCATCAGGTCGACGTCATTCAACGCGAGAGGCTCAAGCGCACGAAAGAGCGCGCCCGGTAGATTCGCGACGGTGAGCACGAGGGTTGTTGCATCGGCCTCGGGAACAGGATCGGCCTCGGCGGATTCGGGTTCGAGCAGGGCAAAACGGGTGAAATTGTTAGGGTCGTCCTCCACGGACGAGACGAGAATTTGTGCCCCGTACTCGCGAGCAGCGAATTCACTGGCGATGGCCGCAACGGAGGAATCGAGGCGGTCCATGACCTGGCGCACGGAGCCTGCGGTGTCCTCGGCCACAGCTTTGGCAATGCCGGGATGGGCTGCGAAGAACTGCTCGCACTGCGCAAGGGCAACTGGGTGCGACTGGATGCGCCGCACGCCCTCGAGAGTTGCGCCCGGACACCCGATGACGCAGTGGCCGATACGCAAGACCACCTCGCCAATCATGCGTAGCCTGCCCTGGTAGAGCAGGTCATAACAGCGCAGCACGGGACCAGCAAGAGTATTCTCCAGCGGGGCGAGTATGAGGTCGGCGCGACCCTCGGCGATTGCACTGAAGAGAGACTCGAAAGTTGGGCAGGCAACGGTGTGTACGGCATCGCCAAGCAGTTTGCGAGCGGCAATCTGGCTGAAGGCTCCGGGCTCTCCCTGGAAAGCAATGCGTGCTGCGTGATCTATTTTGTGCATGATGACTCCGCTCCAAGATGGTACTGGAGACGGCGGCTTTCCGCGAGGATGGCGCTGAAGATTCGGCGCAGACTGGCGGAGTTCAGCGGGCCAGGGTTGCGCTCGACAACCGCGTTGAGGACGGCAGCCTCGCGAGCTTCGTCGGAAACGGGAAGGCAGTTCTCCCGCTTGAGGCGGGCGATTTCTGCGACCGCCTGGGCCCGTCGGTTGATCAGGTTGAGAAGTTCGAGGTCGAGTTTGTCGATGGCGTTGCGCTGCTGGTGAAGGGCCGGGGTCATGGTGTTCACTCCTTTTGAAAGTCGTCTAAAAACACAAAGGCCGCGATCTGTGATCGCGGCCGGTGAAGAACTGTGTGCGAAGTCTAGAGTCTTAAATCGGAGACGCACACCGTCTTGCCCAGCCGCGAGGTAAAGAACCCGCGGTAAGCAAAGAAATCGAAAGTAAATCGAGTGGTGTGCATAAACCCTGAGAAAAACTTTAGCGGAAAAAGACGGTGAACGTCAAGAAGGAGGTGGCCCACATCCGCCATCTTTTGGCGAATGTGGGATGGATGACTCCGTTCTTGCGCCTGCCTAGTAACGCGCCGGGCGTGCCTCGTAATCCTTGATGAACTGTTCCTTCTGTTCCGTGATTCCGATCTGATCGAGTCCGTTGAGCAAGCAATGCTGGCGGAAGGAGTCGAGAGGAAATTTGGCGCTCCAGCCGCTGTCATCGGAGACAGTCAGGGTCTCGACGTTTACGGTCAGCTCGTACTTTGGCGATGCAGCGACCTTGGCGAACAGCTCGTCCATCTGAGCTTGGGGCAAGGCCACGGTGAGCAGTCCGTTGATGGCAGAATTGGAATGGAAGATGTCAGCGAACGATGGAGCGATAACGACGAGAATTCCGGCATCCATGAGAGCCCAGGGAGCGTGCTCGCGCGACGAACCGCAGCCGAAGTTCTTGCCCGCCAGCAGAATGCTGCCGTGCTTGAATGGCTCGCGGTTCATGACAAAATTCGGCTTTGGATTTCCGTCGCCGTCAAAGCGCCAATCGTTGAACAGGAACGGGCCGTATCCGGTGCGCTCGATGCGCTTCAAGAACTGCTTCGGAATGATCTGATCGGTGTCGACGTTGGCGAGGTCGAGTGGAATGACCTGTCCGCGATGAGTGCGCATTGGCTGCATCGGTTACTCCTTGTAATCCCAGTCACGCACGTCGGTAAAGTGTCCGGCGACGGCTGCGGCTGCGGCCATCGCAGGGCTGACGAGGTGGGTTCGGCCTCCGCGTCCCTGGCGGCCTTCAAAATTTCGGTTACTGGTGGCGGCGCAACGTTGTCCGGGCGAGAGAATATCAGGATTCATTCCCAGGCACATCGAGCATCCGGGCTCACGCCATTCGGCACCAGCGTCGAGAAAGATGCGGTCGAGGCCTTCGCTCTCGGCAAGCTTTTTCACTGCCTCGGAGCCCGGAACAACGAGCATCTGAACATGGGAGCTGACGTGGTGTCCCTTGATCACCCGCGCGGCATTGCGTAGATCTTCGAGGCGTCCATTGGTGCAGGAGCCTATAAACACGCGGTCCACGGAAAGCGCGGTGAGCGGCTGCCCTGGAGCGATGTCCATATACTCAAGCGCTCGTGTGATGGAGAGCTTTTCGATTTCGTTCTTTCCGTCCTCGGGACGTGGGGCTGAGCCGGTTACGGGTGCTGACATTCCGGGCGACGTGCCCCAGGTGACCCAGGGCTGCAGGGCCGAGGCGTCGAAGTCCACAACACGGTCAAAATGCGCGCCAGGATCGCTGGGCAGAGTGCGCCAGTAGGCTACGGCGCGATCCCATTGCTCACCCTTGGGAGCGTACTTACGGCCTTTGATATAAGCGAAGGTTGTTTCATCGGGGGCGATCATGCCGGAACGAGCGCCACTCTCGATGCTCAGGTTGCAGAGAGTCATGCGGCCATCCATGGAGAGAGCGCCGATGGCCTGGCCCCGGTACTCGATCGCGTGACCGGTGCCGCCGTCTGTGCCGATCTGGTGAATGATTCCGAGGGCAAGGTCCTTGGCGGTAACGCCTTCGGGCAAAGCTCCCAGTACATTCACAAGCATCGATTTAGGACGATTCTGCTGCAGTGTCTGTGTGGCGAGCACATGCTCGACTTCGCTGGTGCCAATGCCGATGGCGAGCGCCCCAAAAGCACCGTGCGTGCTGGTATGGCTGTCGCCGCACACGACGGTCTTACCGGGCAGCGTAAGGCCAAGCTCAGGACCAATGACATGAACGATTCCCTGCTCCACTGCACCTACGTCCGCGAGATGGATTCCAAACTCAGCGCAGTTCTGGCGCAGAGAGGTCATCTGCTGGGAAGCAATCGGATCGAGAATGTTGAACCGGTCGGCCTTGACGGTGGGGACGTTGTGATCGACCGTACCAAAAGTCAGATCCGTGCGGCGCACTTTGCGGCCAGCCAGACGAAGCCCTTCGAAAGCCTGCGGTGTGGTTACTTCATGGATCAGGTGGAGATCGATGTAAAGGAGGGCAGGCTGCGGCTCTTCATGCCAAACGACATGGGCGTCCCACAACTTATCGAACAGCGTCTTAGGTGCGGCGGAGGGCGTGGTCAACTTAGTAACCTCAAACGGCAAAGTATGCCATGCGTGAATTCAGCGCTTCTACCGTACACTCGGCAATGCGCTGTCCCATTTCTTCGGTCGTACAGGCTTTAGATCTTTCAGAAGGCGGCAACAAATCGGCGGTTCTCATGCCGGACTTCAACACAGCTTCAATTGCCACCCAGATGCTGTCGGCTTCGGCGTGAAGTTTAGCGCTGTGACGCAGCAACATTGCCGCAGAGCCAATGGCGCCGATGGGATTTGCAATTCCCTTGCCGGCAATGTCAGGGGCGGAGCCGTGGATGGGCTCATACAGATCGACCTTGCCACCGATGCTGGCCGAGGGTAACAGGCCAAGCGATCCGGCGATCACCGAAGTCTCATCGGAGAGGATGTCGCCGAAGAGGTTTTCAGTCAGCACCACGTCATACCTCGTGGGATTGGTGATGACGTTCATGGCGAACGAATCCACCAGGGCGTGTTCGAGCGTCACCTCGGGGAATTCAGGGGCAACTCGGTTGACCACCTGACGCCAGAGACGTGAGTTCTCCAGCACATTGATCTTGTCGACGGAGACCAGTTTCTTGCGGCGGCTTTCAGCGAGTTTGAAGGCGACGCGGGCAACCCGCTCAACCTCCTCCTCGGTATAACGCATGGTGTTCCAGGCACTCTTGCCGTCGGCAGCGATGCCACGCGGTTCGCCGAAATAGAGCCCGCCAAGAAGTTCGCGCACGAGCATAATGTTGGCGCCAAGGATGCGTTCAGGACGGAGCGGAGAACAACTCGCGATGGACTCAAAGGCGATGGCCGGACGCAGATTGGCGAAGCAGCCAAGCGCCTGCCGCAGCGCCAGCAGACCTGCCTCCGGACGCCGTTCATTGGGAAGAGAGTCAAATTGCGGTCCGCCAACTGCGCCAAGCAGCACGGCACCGGAGGCAAGACAACGCTCCCTGGTCTGAGGCGGAAAGGGCGAACCAAACTCGACCGAGGCTCCGCCACCGATAGGTAGCTCTTCAAAGCGAAATTCGTATCCACAGAAGTCAGAGACGGCACGCAGGACGCGAACAGCTTCGCGCGTAACCTCCGGCCCAACTCCATCCCCGGGAAGAACAGCGATGTTCAATTTCATTGTTGTTACTGTGCTGCCATCAAATTCGGCGACGCACCCACCGGTCCACGATGCGTGATCACCATAGAAATCAGATCTTGATCGTAAACCTTTTTCTTGCGATCAGCCAAGTGGGTGAACTTCGCATAAAGTGCGTCGAGTTCATCGCCGGCCACACTTAGGCCCAGTTCGTTGAAGCGATGCAAGAGCGCATGGCGTCCAGAATGCTTGCCGAGCACGATACGCTCATTCGGCATACCGACGGATTCCGGGGTCATAATCTCGTAGCAGAGGGGATTGCTGAGCACTCCGTGCTGGTGGATTCCAGCTTCGTGGGCAAAGGCGTTGCGCCCAACGATTGCCTTGTTGGGTTGCACGTTGAAGCCCAGGGTACGCGAGAGCATCTGGCTGGCAGCGTAAATCTGTGAGCGATCGACATTGCTGATAAATGGATAGATGTCTGGGCGGACATGCATGGCCATGATCAGCTCTTCGAGAGCAGCGTTCCCGGCACGCTCGCCGATGCCGTTAATGGTGCACTCCACTTGGCGCGCACCGGCAGCAACTGCAGCGAGAGAGTTGGCGAGAGCCATCCCGAGATCATTGTGGCAGTGAGCAGAGATGACAAGGTGTTCGCCCCTCACGGTTTGCTGAATCTTGCGGATGAGGCGTCCGTACTCGTCGGGCATCGTGTATCCGACGGTATCTGGAATATTGATCGTTGCGGCACCGGAGTCGACAGCGGCCTGAAGCACTTCGCAGAGAAAATCGGGGTCGGACCGAGTCGCGTCCTCAGGCGAAAACTCAATATCAGCGCAGAGCGATCGGGCATGAGCAACGCACTCGCCGACAGAGCGTAGAGCGTCATTGCGCGACATCTTGAGTTTGAAGGCAAGATGGATGTCACTGGTGGCAAGAAAGGTGTGAATGCGTGGTCGAGCCGCGCCCTTTAACGCCTGTGCCGCGACGTCGATATCGTTGTGCACACAGCGGGCAAGCGCGGCGATACGGGTGCCGCGAATCTCGCTGGCAATCCGCTGCACGGCCTCAAAATCGCCTTTTGACGCGATTGGAAAGCCAGCCTCGATAATGTCAACGCCAAGGCGCTGAAGCTGGTGAGCAATTGCCAGCTTTTCATCCGTGTTCATGCTGCAACCGGGAGACTGTTCACCATCGCGCAGAGTTGTGTCGAAGATGAGAACTTGATCGGATGGAGGGAATACGTCGCTTTCCATCTATCCACCTTGGGGGAAAACGGTACCATTAGTCAAACTACTTTTATTTTCCACGCCATAAGTAAATATGATTTAATAAGCAAAGCTTATTCCAGCATCGTGAATGGGTTCATATGGATCTTTATCAACTCGAAGCATTTGTAGCGGTGGCACAAGAGCGTAGCTTTTCGCGCGCTGCCATTCGGTTGCACCGAACTCAGTCCGCGGTGAGCCAAACCATAGGGAAACTTGAGGATTCACTGGGTGAGAAAGTGTTTGAACGCTCCTCGCGTGACGGCACCCTGACCGCAGCAGGAAAAGTACTGTTGGAATATGCCGAAGAACTGCTGAACCTGCGCGAGCGAGCTCAAGATGCAGTCGGAGAATTGCGAAGCCTGCACGAAGGCAAGCTCACGGTAGCGGCAAACGAGTTCACAGCGATGTGCCTGCTGCCTACTTTGCACCTGTACCATCGGATGCACCCATCGATCAAAATCCAGGTACAGCGCTCGCTCTCGGGAGACGTGTCGAGGCAGATTCTGGCGCACCAGGTTGAATTCGGTGTGCTTTCATTCAAACCGGAAGACGAACAATTGAGCTCGACGATTTTTTACCGGGACGACCTGGTGTTTGTGGTTTATCCGGGACACTCACTGGCGTCGGCGGAAAATGTAAGTATTCACGATCTCGGCGCCGAGTCGTTCGTGGCACACAATGTACCCTCGCAGTTGCGGATCAAGGTAATCGAAGCATTCAAGAAGAACCGCACCACACTGCACATGGACGTGGAACTGCCAACGCTTTCAAGCATCAAGGACTTTGTGCGCATGGGCAACGGCGTGGCTCTGGTGCCGCGGATGTCCGTGGAGGGCGAACTGCAACGCGGCGAACTGGTAGCGGTGGCGGTGGATGAACTGCGCCTGGAGCGCACTCTGCGCCTTGTGACCCGCAAGGGCGCGACACTGTCTCACGCGGGCGTGGCGTTCATGAACGTCTGCCGAACCATGGCGGCCGACCCAAAACATCGTGCAGTGTTTGAGCCTGAGGGAGAGCCGGTGAGGAAAAAGACCAGGGGAAAGCCCTCCGTCTAATTGCCCTTCGCAAACTGAGAGGCCAGGGCGTGTCTCGATCAACGCCCTGTCTGAAAATCCTTCCCGCATTTGAAAGAACCTCAGCAGAATCTCGCGTCACCTTCGCATGCCATCGATACGACTCCAATCGAGCGCCGATGCGTGCGTGAGAACATTGTCCCCAAAATAAACCATCCCGAAAAAGGGCCGCCCCAAAAATGCCCTTAGCTCCGGACTGAACCAACAGCAATGAATTGCCGATAGTCAAATTTAAAGCGCGCGCAAAGTTGTGCGCAGCGGCCGCGCGGATGAGGACATATGATTTCGCTAAAGAAATATCTCGATCAGGCAGAGGCTGGCACTAAGAAAGCCGGTAAAGAGAGTGCAGAAGAGCTTCTCTCTGCAGCCGTCCGCGCGTACCGCTCCGGCTTGCAGGAAATGGGGAGTTGCAGCCTGAATGCCTGCCCTGCACTGGGAACGGAATTGCAAGAGAGTCTGGGACGGCTCGAAGAAAAAGTTTCCATTGAAAGTACGCCAGAGTCAGTTGAAGCCGTGGAAAGGAACGTCCAGGAGCAGTTGCAGGATTGGGGGAGGCGCGCGGCACTGCATTCCCAGCTAAGGACAGGTGAGATCAAGGAGATACTGATCGTAATGGCCCGCACGGCTGAAGCGGTGGGCAAACGGGATCAACGTTGTGCGCAGCAAATCTACGATGTGACGAGCCAGCTACAAAGCATCGCGAACCTGGATGACCTGACGCTGATCCGTTCGTCGCTGAAGAGAAGTGCAGCGGCGCTGAAGACATCCATCGACAGGATGGCAGCGGAAGGCAAGGCCGCAGTTGAAAAGGCTCGAGCCGAAATCTGCGATTATCAGACCAAGTTGGAAGAGGCGGAACAGGTCGCCTCGTGCGATTCACTCACCGGACTTCATAACCGCCGATGGGTGGAAAACCTGATCCAGCGCCGGATCGAAGCCAGACTTCCACTCTGCGTAGCCGTCCTCGACCTGGATGATTTCAAGAAAGTGAACGACGACCATGGGCACCTGGTTGGCGATGAGTTGCTGAAGCAGTTTGCCCGTGAACTAAAATCGGCGTGCCGCTCATCGGATGTAATCGGGCGCTGGGGTGGGGATGAGTTCATCATCCTGCTGGATTGCAGTATCGATGAAGGACGGGCTCAGACCTACCGTCTCAGGGACTGGGTCTGCGGAAATTACACAATAGAGGCGAAATTTGAACGAATCAAATTGGCCGTCGTCGCCTCTATTGGGGTAGCCGAACACGAGCCGGATGAAACCATGAAGGAACTTATCAACCGCGCCGATGCCGATATGTACCATCAAAAAGCGGCGTCCAGAATCAACGGAGATGCACAAACGCTGCAACCGCGCTAAGGTGTGCCACCGCAATCGCCAAAAGCGATTCATTTGCGAACGGAACTCCAGGTCAAGTAGGCTTTAAATTCCCCGCCCGGCGGTGCAATTTCAAATTTTCCACTCACCACGTCGGCGGCACGGGTGTAGCTGAGACGATAGCGTGGCCCGGGTTGCGAGGCATCTGATTCGAAGATCGCCGTGTCCGGTTTGATCGCGACGTTGTAGTGAATGACGTGCCCTTCGGAGTCGAAGTAGATTGCGTGCAGGGGCTCGGTTGGTGTGCCCGCATACACAATCAGCAGATCCTCGTGTCGCCCTCCGCCCTGCGCGCTGTAATCGGCATAGCTGCGACGTACCAAAATCTGTCCGTTCAACTCCTCGTGAAAGGAATAGGCTCCTGTGGCGGCTCCGGGAGCGCCATCTCCCTTGCCAACCCAATCGCCAACGAGAAACCTCAACGCTTCCCAACGGTCGCTAGGTTTGGGCGCAGACTGCTGCGCAAAAGAGGCGGCGCAGAGCACAATTCCACACAAGAACAAGGTCATCACGCGAATCATATTTGCTCCACTGCGGTGGCGTTGCTTACCGTGACATCTGGCTCCTTGTTGAAGCCTGCCACAAAGTTGCGATAGAGAGCGATGGCACTGAGCGCTGACAGCGACAGAAGAATAGCTCCCAGCACAGGTTGGTGAAGGAGCAGTTTGCCGGTGCCGAAGAGGCAGAAATAGACCATCGCGCAGCCCAGTATCCAGGCTGCTAGATTGCCACCGAGATCGCGGGTGGGAGCGATGCCTTCGGCCTCCATTCGGGCCGCTACAGGCTTCCAGCCACGAACGTCGGGGCGAACGCGGCGGTAGAAGGCTTCGAGGGTTTCTCGTGGTTCGGCTGGAGTCAGCAAAGTAATGGCGACCCAGACCACGGTGGTGATGGCCGTGGTGGTGAGAGCGGTTTTAGCAAAAACCACGGACGAGTTTCCGAGAAATGGATGGAGCCGGTTGAGCGTTACAGTAACAGCGAGAGAGCAGGCCATGGCGGAGATTTCAGACCAGGCGTTGATGCGCCACCAATACCACCGCAACAGATAGACCGCGCCCGTTCCGGCACCTACTTCCATTACCACCTGCCATCCGCTGGCGATGGATTCAAGGTTGACCGAGACCCAAGCCGAGGCAATCACCAACAAAACGGTAGCAAGGCGCGAGATGGCAACGTAGTGACGGTTGCTGGCTTCACGGCGCAAGAAACGGCGATAGAAATCCGAGACGAGGTAAGAGGCTCCCCAGTTAAGTTGGGTAGCCACGGTAGACATGAAGGCGGCGAGGAATCCGGCGATGGCGAGGCCGCGCATCGAGTGTGGCAGGAAGTTATTCATCACCAGCATGTATCCGGTTTCAGGATGGGCAAGGCCGGGGTACAGCACGATAACGCAGAGGGCAGTAAGAATCCACGGCCAGGGGCGGATCGCGTAATGAGCCACGTTGAACCAGAGGACGGAGAGTAGACCCTGGCGTTCATCGCGCGCCGAGAAGATGCGCTGCGCGATGTATCCGCCGCCGCCCGGTTCGGCCCCCGGATACCAGAATGCCCACCACTGCAAACCGATGTTGACGAGGAAGGTCGCAACGGGGATGGTCCAGAGCATTTCCGTGGTAAGACCGGCGGAAAGGCTGGGGAAGAACGCGAGCGGATTTCCTGCCGGCGTCTGCGTCACCGGTTGCGCGAGATTTTGCATCAAACCCAGGCGCGCGATGAGTTCGGACATACCGCCTACAGCACGCACCGCGTAATAAGCAATCGCTATAACGATCGACATCTTGAGGACAAACTGAAAGAGATCGGTCCAGAGGACTCCCCAGAGGCCGCCGAGCGAGACATATAAACCGGTGAAGGGGATGAGGAAGAAAACGCAGATAGCGAGCGCCGCGCCATCGGAGCCAGCCCACACGCCGCCGAGCGGCGCAACCCAGCCCCCAACGTTAATGAGCAGCGGGGTGCCGCCAAGCGTGGTGGCGACAATACTGGTCATGGCCTTGGTGACCCATCCGAGGATTACGCAGTTCATTAGCAGGCCGAGATAAACCGCGCGAAAACCACGCAGGAAGGCCGCTGGTCTGCCGCTGTAACGGATCTCGGCAAACTGCACGTCCGTAAGCAATCCGCTGCGCCGCCAGAGGCGGGCGAAGAGGAAAACGGTCATCATGCCGGAGAGCAGCGAGCCCCACCAAAGCCAGTTTCCGCTGATGCCTTGGGCATAGACCAGGCCAGTTACAACCAGCGGAGTGTCGGCAGCAAAAGTGGTCGCAACCATCGAGGTCCCAGCCAGCCACCAGTTCACGTTGCGGCCGGAGACGAAGTAGTCATCCACACTTTTGGCAGAGCGCTTGCGAAAGCAAAAACCAAGTAGAACGGTGATTGCCAGGTACCCGATAATCGCCAGCCAATCTAAGCGAGAGAGCGTCATAAAGTCCGTTAGATTGTGAAGGCTAGCACGAAATCGAGCAGAGATGGTAGCGGGATCGAAAACCGAGTCCAGGAAGAGCCTTGGCTGAGAATTGGACGACTCCAGCGTGCTCTCGATTTGCTGAACAAAGGGCCACAACTCCCTCCATCAACACAGCATCCATTTTCACAGCGTGAACTGTAGGGGGCCTAAGTGTCACACCGCATCTCGTTTTCCTTGCTTATAACAATTCCATTTCTTTTATTGATTGGTTGCGGAAGCGGGAGTTCCGCTGGAGGAGGTAAAGGCCCGGCAACCCTCACCTCAATCGCTATTACTCCTGCAAGCGTCACCATAGGAGTTGGCGGCTCTCAGCAACTCAAAGCAATGGGAACGTACAGTGATGGCAGCCAGGTGGATATCACAACCACGTCGACCTGGACCAGTACAAATGCGGCTGTGGCGACTGTCAGTACGAGTGGGATGCTGAAGGCAATCGGCGTTGGAAGCGCTTCGGTTACGGCCAGCGTTGGCAATGTAAACCAAAGCGCCCAAGTCGCAGTTACGGCGACGAAGACTTTGACTTCCATAACGATCACGCCGAGTACACTTTCAATCCCTCTGGCGGGCCAGCAGCAGTTAACAGCTACTGGACACTATAGCGACAGCTCTCAGTCCGACCTAACGACAACCGCTGTCTGGACGTCATCGAAGGGAAACGTGGCAACCATCAGTTCGTCTGGAGCGTTGGCGGCCACTGGCACGGGTCAGGCAACGATTACAGCGAGTGAGAATTCAATTTCGGCAACCTTGGCAGTGATGGTCACCGGTGTTGCGAATATTTCGACCTGGCAATACGACAACGGGCGCAGTGGACTGAATTCGTTGGAGCCGACCTTGACCACTGCCAACGTCAACGCAGCCAGGTTTGGCAAATTATTCTCCTACCTTGTTGATGGTTATCCTTACGGCGAACCGCTGTACGTTTCAAACCTCACCATCGGCGGCGCGCAGCGCAATGTTGTATTCGTCGCCACAGAAAAAGACAGCGTGTACGCCTTTGACTCCGATACTTATGGGAGCGGTGCGCCTCTGTGGCACACTTCCCTCCTACAGCCCGGAGAGCAGCCCCAACCCGCAGGTGCAATCACGCCATTTCAGGGAGTTACCTCGACTCCAGTCATCGATCTTGCTTCGAAAACTATGTACGTAGTTTCGGCACAGGTTGGCGCAAGCACTCCGTTTTTCCGCCTGCACGCACTCGACCTGCTAAGCGGCGCGGAGAAGTTTGGAGGGCCCGTAGTAATCTCCGCATCGGTGCCGGGAACAAATTCGGATTCGGTGAACGGCGTGCTCAGCTTGACCACCTCGTGTGTCCAACGTACCGCGCTGCTGCTCGCAAACAACGCGGTAATCTTCGGATTTGGAGGTTGCCATAGCGGATGGCTGCTCTCCTACGATGCGACGACATTGAACCAGATCGGCGTCTTCAACATGAGCCCTGACGCCGACGGCTATGGGGCGTACGGAGGCGCGGGCGGTGTGTGGATGGGAGCCGGCGGCGCGGCGGCTGATGGTGGCGGTAACGTCTACGTGACGACAGGCAACGGCCCCTACGACGGCGTTAAGGCCTTCGGCGACTCCGCTCTGAAGTTGAACACGAACCTCCAGTTGCTCGATCACTTCACGCCTGAAGACTGGGCCTTCCTGTGGTGCAAAGATACCGACCTTTCGGCAGGCGGCGTATTACTCCTCCCCGGCACATCCGAGGCGCTGATGGGAGGAAAATCCGGCAAGATGTACCTGGTAAATACGGCCAATATGGGTGGGGTTCAAGCGAACGATGCGGGAGCTACACAGTGGCTGTGGTTCGAGCAGGATCTGTCACCCGCTTATGCTGCTACCTGTACGGATAATCACGGAGTGGTGCTGCAAAGTGATATCACCAGCTACCAGATCTACGGCACTGGAGCTTTTTTCAACGGCTCGGCTTACCTTGGAATCACACCTTCGTTGACCACGGTCCCCGGTCCCGTGCGGCAATTCACTTACGCTGGCGGCAAGCTTACCCCTGGACCGTACACCACGGATAGCATCGCGAAAAACAGTTACGGGACGACTTCCTTCATCTCAGCCAATGGAACTTCGGATGGGATTGTCTGGGTGCTCGATCACGGACTGCCGATTCAAGACCCTGATAATGTCGCTGCGACCGCCGCAGTGCTGCGTGCGTACGATGCCACAGATCTTACGAAGGAGCTCTACAACAGCGCGCAGAGCGCGTCGGATACGGCTGGGCTCGGCATCAAGTTCACGTCGGCAATCGTGGCCAACGGTAAAGTGTTCATTGGTACGGGACACGATCCTGTCAGCACGCCCAATCCGCAAGGGGAGTTGGATGTGTACGGTCTGAAATGATCGCTTGTGAGGTAAGAGAAACACCGGGTTCTGCTGTTCGAAAAGCTCGAAGCGGCACGTTTAGGACGCGGTCAGAGAATTTGTGCCTTGCGCATCAGCCACAGATTGCATTTGAAGATAAAGGAACCGATCACGCCATCGGGGACAATCGCGGCAAGCTCGCTGTTCAGCCAATCAACAATCGATTGGTGAGTCTCTCTGCCGGAATGGAGCGCGTCAAGGCTGTTGCTGCAGGTCAGCAAATAAGATATGAACTCTGCGCGCGAAAAAGCTACGAGGTGGCTGAAGGATGAGCGATGCTCAATCACGAATCCCCCGGCGACGGCTTTTAGTTCATTGATATCTCTCATGCCGCGTTGCGGAGGCGGAATGTGCTTTACGAAACGGGTTCGCATCCAACGCCTGCATGCGACAACATCCTGCAAATGTGCGGTGAAGTGGTCGTTGTAAACGGCCAGCACGCCCGTAGGAGCCATCACCCGTCGGCATTCAAGGAAGAAACGATCCTGGTCAAACCAGTGCAGAGCGGACCCCACCGATACCAGATCGAACGCTTCGGGTGCAAAGTCGAGTTGCTCCGCAAGCCCTAGCTGGTAGCTGATGTTGGGATGCGACGGTGCGTGGTCTATCATGCTCTGCGAAGCGTCCATGCCAATCACCTGTTCGGCGATCGCCGCGAGCGCGAGTGAAGACTGTCCTGATCCGCAACCAACGTCGAGTGCTCGCTGATAGCGGCGCCCTCCCGCAAACTTGAGCATCCGCTGAGCCACTTCATCATGAAAGTAAGGCCGAACCTGCGCATAGCGCGCCGCTACCTCAGGACTTGCAAAGTAGTTTGGGAGAGCCTTCGGTGGTTTCGTGGCCTGCGGAACCCGGGCCTGAGTTGGCATTACTTAGTCATACCACATTGTTCTCCGCGTCGAGAGAACTGCGGCTGGATGGCGCGATATTCCGCCACTGCACGATGTTGTGGATGTAGATGGCAATACAAAAGAGGTTTGCAGGAATGAATCCGAGCTGCGTCGTTCTGAAGCCAATGAAGCAAATAATAAGGCTGTTTGCGCCGGCGATGATCCACCCCTGCCACATCCTGCGACCAACCAGAATGGTGGAAATGATCGTCAGCAGACATGAAATGTAATCAAGGCGAAACATGCTCCCACAAGAGTGCCGCAGCACGGGCGGAAGAACAATGCGGCGGAAACCGTAATTGTTCTAATGGTTGCGCCTGAGGCCACTGCGGTTCGCGTGCCTTGCCCCTGAGTGGGGTCCTGTCTTTGGCTTATGATTGCATCTGCAATACACTGACACGCCACATGGAGCCATTCGTGAAATCGAAGCTGAATTTCCTTCTCGCCTTTTCTCTGGTGCTGACGCTTACGGCGCTTTCGCTGGCCTTGGATGGCCCTAAGTACCAGGTCACCACACACTTTACCGTGGGGGGTGAAGGCGGCTGGGACTATCTATCGTTTGACGCCAAAGGCGGAAGACTCTTCATCTCCCGAGGCTCGCACGTAATGGTTCTAGATGCGGGAACGGGCAAAGTGGTCGGCGATATTCCGGATACCGCAGGTATACATGGCGTGGCCCTGGCAAACGACCTTGGCCTCGGAATTACCAGCAACGGCAGGGCGGGCAATGTCACGATCTTTGACCTGAAGAGTCTGAAAAAAACCGGCGAGGCAAAAACCGGAACCAATCCCGACGCGATCCTCTACGACCCTCCGTCGCACTTTGTTCTCACATTCAATGGCCGCAGCAATGACGTAACAGTGATCGATCCCGCGAAGGCAGCCGTGGTGGCAACCATCCCTTTGGCGGGAAGGCCTGAATTTGCGGTCACCGATTTACGTGGCCACATTTTTGTGAACATCGAAGATAGGAACGAGATTTCAGAGATTGACATAAAGAAGAGGGCTGTAGTGGCGACGTGGCCGCTTGTAGGTTGCAATGGACCAAGCGGTCTCGCGATCGATCGCAAGTATGGCCGCCTGTTTTCGGTTTGCTCCAACCAGGTAATGACGGTGCTCGATGCCGCGAGTGGAAAACTGGTGGCGACCGTACCCATAGGCAAGCGTCCTGACGCTGCCGAGTTCGATCCCGAGACCCGCCTCGTCTTCAGTTCAAATGGCGAGGGTACGCTAACGGTGATTCACCAGGATTCAGCGGACAAATACACGGTTGTGCAGACCGTGCCCACGGCTACGGGTGCACGCACCATGGCACTCGATACAAAGTCGCACAAAATCTACCTGGTGACGGCAAACTTCGGTGAGGCACCGCCAGCAACTGCGTCGCAACCGCATCCCCGTCCGGCGATGGTACCTGGGACATTTGAAGTGCTGGTGGTTAGCAAAAAGTAGTTCGATTTGGAATCGAACTTAGGACTGCACGATAGCGGTTCCAAGGCAGATGTATCCAGCCCGTGTTGAGAGTGTCATCCTGACCCTTGAGCGTAGCGAAGGGGAAGGACCCCAGCACCGTTCAAGTCTCCCGTGCGGTCTCAAGCTTTTCGGCCAGTGATCGATTCGCTTTTGCCGTGGATCTCGGAGACACACTTAGGACTGCACTAGAACAGGACTGACTCGGACACTTCTTCGCCGAACTCGCGGCAGGGCTCTTCATGACGAATGACCCGCAAGACTCCTTCGATGAGAGCTTGCAGTTCATCTTCTCCGGGATAGATCCTCACCGGTGCAATCCACTGCACAGCCTCCTGAAGCGATGATGTCAGCCGTTTGCTATGGGACATGCCTCCAGTCAGAAGAATCGCGTCAACTCTGCCGCGAAGTGCGCATGCCATGGCCCCAATCTCTTTTGCGATCTGGTAAACCATGGCTCGAAACACCAGGCCGGCATACTGATCTCCCTGCCCAATTCGTTGCTCAATCTCGCGCAGATCAGAGCAGCCAAGGTAGGAGGTCAAGCCTCCTTCGCGTGTGAGCATGGTTTCAATTTCCTTCTGCGTGTAGCGCCCGGAGAAGCAGAGTCGCACCAACTCCATGGCAGGAACAGAACCCGACCGTTCGGTAGAAAACGCGCCTTCTTCGCGCGAGTTCGTGGCATCGATCATGCGCCCTGAGGAGTGGGCGCTAATAGAGTGCCCGCTGCCGAGATGTGCAACTACAAGGCGTAAATCCTCATAACTCTGCTCCATGTCACTGGCATAACGGCGCGCAATAGCCTTCGAATTCAAGGCATGGGAGAGGCATGGCCGTTCCAGTTGCGCACATCCCGAGAACCGCGCAACTTTGATCCATTCATCCACTGAAACGGGATCAACTATATAGGCGCGGATTCTTAGCCGAGAGGCAATGGCCTGGGCTAAAAAAGCGCCGAGATTAGCCGCATGCTGTCCTCGTTCGGCACAGCGAAGTTCGCTCAACATCTCGTCGTTTACAAGGTATGCGCCACTCTTGACTGGACGCAGCAAACCGCCCCGGCCCACAATCGCCACGATACTATTCAGCGACAACCCAGCGATCTCCAGTTCGTCGTCGATGCACTGCAATCTAAGCTGTAGTTGCGAGAGAATGTCAGGACCGCAGTTGGTTAGCTCCGCCTTGTCATGTTGCACGTTTCGAACCAGCAGCGGTTCCTCGTCACGGTAGAGCCCGAATTTAGTAGATGCAGAGCCGGGATTGATAGCCAGTAAATTAGGAGCGAGACTCATATCTGCACCTCACTCAGATGCCGGTCAATGTGCGCCGGTAGAGCACTCCCAAGGCCATGGCATTAACCTTGTCATCGGAGCTTTCCACGCGGGAGGGGATGAGCACTGGTACAGCAGCGCCTACTACTACGTGGGCGCACTGGGAATGCCCGAGATACTTCACCGCTTTGCCAAGCAGGTTTCCAGCCTCAATGTTGGGAACGATCAGACAGTCGGCTCGCCCGGCGACCGGATTAGTAATGCCCTTGGCCTCGGCAGCGCTTAATACCAACGCATTGTCCAGCGCCAGCGGTCCAAAGAGCAAAGCATCGCCAAACTCACCTTGCTGCGCCATTCCAACCAGAGCCTCAGCGTCAACCGTCGAAGGCATCGCTTCGGTAACAATCTCGCTGGCACTCATGACCGCTATACGTGGCTGCGTAACTCCGATGCAATGCAGCACATCAATCGCGTTGAGCACGATCTGCCGTTTCTGTTCCAGCGTAGGTAAAACATTCAGTCCGCCATCTGTGATCGCTACCAGGCGCGACTCACCAGACAGCACATCTTCGTAAAGGAGCACATCACTGAGCAGCCTGCCAGTACGCAAGCCAGTTTTGCGGTCGAGAAGCACCTTGAGAAGTTCATCGGTACGCAGGTGCCCTTTCAGCAGAATGTCAGAGTCGCCTGTTGCCGCCATTTTGCACGCAGTCAGCGCGGCTTGCATTGGATCGGGAGCATCAATGATCTGGGCCGAGGCGAGGCTTCCCAAGCCGAGTGCCCGCACCCTTGCCCTGATCTTTGTGGCGTCACCAAAAAACTGGGGAATTACAATGCCGGAATTCAGGGCATCTGCGGCTGCTCTCAACGCTACATCGTCGTCGGCACAGACGATGGCCACACGCATAGGACCAGCGGAGCGCGCCTCGCTCCGAAGCTGCCGAAAATTTCGAATTGCTGTGACCGCGGGTGAACTGAGCTCGACCATAAAGGTACCCTATGATCCCATAGAGAATGACTTATGTATTTCCAAAAATCTGTGCGCCCGGTCACCTTTGCAAAAAAACGAAGGACCATCGGCCGCCAAGGTGGGGGATATCTCTCCCATGGTGCGGGATTTCCCTATTTCTTGCCTCCCCGCTCAAGAAAGCATATATTGCCTACCATGGTGGAAGCTGCTGATTGCGCACGATTTATCGTAACAATTCCCAATCCAGAACAGATTGGTATTCCGCTTGCATCAATTGTTCTCTGGTAGCTTGGCTTCGAATGTTAAAGAGGAGTTTGCAGAATGAACGGTTCAAGTACGCCGAACCCTGAATTGGTGCCGCAAGAAAATTCAGTGGCAGTTAAACGCATCAAGATCGGTGAGGTTGCACGCCACTTCGGCGTGTCTGTGGACCTGCTTCGTCTTTATGAACGTGAGGGAATTCTGATTCCCTTGAAATCGGAGAAGGGCACCCGCTACTTCACGGAACTCGATTATCCATGGATTGCCACCGTGCTTCGCCTCGTCCGGGAAGCGGGGCTGAATTTTGCCGGAATACGTCACCTCCTGGCGCTGCTTCCCTGCTGGGAAATGCGTGCATGCGGAGATAGCCGCAAGCATGAGTGTGGCGTCGTTTCGGGCGCCGCCAACCCTTGCTGGATGGAGCGTAAATGTTGTGCTCCCGGCGATTGTTATGCCTGCGACGTGTACCGCTCGGCTTGCCAGTGCGAAAACCTCAAAGCGTTTGTCGTAAACGGACCAACCTGATAGAACCCGTGTTCGTGCTTTCCGCTCAAGCCAAAAGCGGGCTTAAATGGGCTACCCGAGTTCTTAATGACTGCGAGGGGCGTCTGCATCAGGCTCCGTACTAAAGCGCACGTTGTGCCGCACGTCGGCACCGCTCACCCAGAAGATCACATCCTCGGCAATATTGGTTGCGTGGTCGGCAATGCGTTCAAGGCTGCGTGTGATGAGCAGGACATCCAGATAAGTACGAACCCTATCCGGATTGCTCGTCATCTGCCCAACCAGGTTGATGAACGCTTCGTCCTTCATGCGATCGACAATCGAATCCATCTCCAGCACGGCCTGTGCGACGTCGGCCTTGGCGGAAAGAAAGGATTCCAGCGCGCGCCGTACCATGGTGGCCACGGCTGCGGTCATGCGTGGAATATCGACCGGAATCTCGACCTCCGGTTGCTCTGTCAAATCCAGTGAACGTTGCGCAATGTTGACCGCAAGATCGCCCACCCGCTCCAGGTCGGAGTTAATTTTCAGAACCGCCAGGATAAAGCGCAGATCGGTTGCCATGGGCTGTTGCATAGCGAGCAGATCGACCACCAATTCATCAATGGCGCGCTCGCTCGTATTGATCATCTCTTCGCGCTCAAAGACCTGCTGCGCCAGTCTCGCATCGCGTTTGCGGTAGGAGTCGGCGGCGAGTTCGACGGCAGCCTCGGCCATTCCGCCCATCTCGAGTAATCGCTGTTTAAGTTCGTCCAACCCATGCTGAAAGCGGCTTCGCATCATCCGAACCTTCCCGTAATGTAGTCTTCCGTACGCTTGTCGGAGGGGGTGGTAAAGATCTTTTCCGTCTTATCGTATTCAATCAGCTTACCCATGAGAAAAAAGCCGGTATGATCGGCGACTCGCGCCGCTTGCTGCATGTTGTGGGTCACAATTACAACGGTGTACTGTTCCTTGAGTTGAAAGATCAGTTCCTCGATTTTTCCGGTCGAAATCGGATCGAGTGCGCTGCACGGCTCGTCCATCAAAATCAACTCCGGCTGCACGGCCAATGCTCGGGCAATGCAAAGCCTTTGCTGTTGGCCACCGGAGAGCGAAGCGCCGGATTTCTTCTTCAGTACGTCTTTTACTTCGTCCCAAAGTGCGGCCATGCGAAGGGAATGTTCGACGGAAACATCCAGTTCGTGGCGCTTATTGTACCCATTGAGTCTGAGTCCGGCCGAGACATTGTCATAGATCGACATGGTGGGGAATGGATTGGGTTTCTGAAATACCATCCCTATACGCCGGCGGACATCCACTGCATCAGTTCCAGGCTTGTAAACATCAATGTCGCCGACCTGCACAGATCCGGTGAGGTGCGCTCCCGAGATGGTTTCGTGCATCCGGTTGAGACATCGAATAAACGTTGATTTGCCGCAACCAGACGGACCAATCACGGCGGTGACTGCGTTGGCACCCACCTTTATATTGATATCTCTGAGAACCTGCGCCTTACCGAACCAGGCGTTCAGATCCTTTACTTCAATTCCAACACCCATTGGATGAAGGCTCCTTGCAAGCTAGGCGTTGTTTTCCATGCTTCCGCGGCTGGTAACAACGCGCACGGCGGATACGGCAACAACGATCAAGACGATCAGTATTAAAGCTCCGGCCCAAGCCTGTCTATGCCACTCATCAAATGGGGAGATGGCGTACGCAAAAATCTGGATGGGCAGAGCTGCTGTGGGTTGATTGGGCTTGAGATTCCAAAATTGATTTCCGAAGGCAGTAAACAGCAGCGGAGCGGTTTCTCCTGCCACTCGGGCAAAGGCCAACATTGCTCCGGTAATTACACCCTTGGAAGCTGTTCGCAGAGTCACCTGCAACGTGGTTCTCCACTGCGGAATACCGAGTCCCAGCGCGGCTTCGCGAATCGTGTTTGGCACCATCAGAAGCATCTCTTCGGTGGTCCGTGCGATCGTTGGAATCATCATGATCCCAAGGGCGACGCCTCCGGCAAGTGCAGAAAAATGCTGTTGCGGCAACACCACCAGCGCATATACCGCAATGCCCACCACAATCGAGGGAATACCATTCAACACATCCGCAGTGAAGCGGACGATATCGACGTAACGCCCTCTTCCGAACTCCGCCATATACACACCAGCCCCAATCCCGAGTGGCACTCCTATGATGGAACCGAGTCCGAGGATCAAGATTGAACCCACGATGGCATTGGCCATTCCACCGCCAGGCTCGCCTACTGGATGAGGTACATTCGTGAGGAAGGCCCAGTTCAAGGAACCAATTCCTTTGTAGACCAGATAACCGAAAATAGCGCCCAACGGAGCCAGCACCAGAATCGCTGCAAGCCCGGAAAGGCCGATGAAAGCGAGATTGGTAAGGCGGCGCACAGGGCTCAGGGGGCGAGATACGCTAGGCATTATTCCTCGCAGTGTGACCACGCGTAATGGACCATACCAGCAGACGCGCACAGGCGTTCACAATCACGGTAACGATCAACAGCACCAGGCCGATTTCCACCAGGGCGCTTAGATACAAATCATCGGTCGCTTCCGAGAACTCGTTGGCGATTACCGAGGCCATCGTATACCCGGGCGCAAACAGTGACTTGGCTACCTCCGGACGATTACCGATGAGCATGGTCACCGCCATGGTTTCGCCGATGGCGCGCCCAAGACCCAATATGATCCCGCCTGCGATCCCCACACGTGCGTTGCGTAACACCGCCATCCGCACCATCTCCCAGCGCGTAGCGCCAAGAGCCAATACGGCTTCACGCTGGCTCTGAGGGACAGCCACCAGCACCTCACGCGTAATAGAGGCAATGATAGGTATGATCATGATGGCCAGGATGATTCCCGCAGCCAACATGCCGATGCCATAGGCAGGCCCGGAAAAGAAACCTGTCCATCCGAGGTACTTACCCAGCCAGGGCTGCACATGCGTTCTCAGAATGGGCGCCAGAACAAAAATTCCCCAGAGACCGTAAATGACCGAAGGAATCGCAGCCAGCAGTTCCACAGTGAAAGAGATGATCCCGCGCAGAGAACGCGGACACAACTCGGTAACAAAAACCGAAACTCCCACGGCTAGCGGAACAGCTAATACCAACGCTAGAAGCGAGGACACCAGCGTCCCATAGATGAATGGCATTGCGCCAAAGTCGCCCGCGACAGGATCCCAGGTATTTCCAACAAAAAAGCCAAAACCGAATCGCGCGATAGAGAGTTTCGAGCGCGAAGTCAGCTCATAGAAAAACAATGCCATGACAGCAATGACTGAAACTGAACAGATTAGAAGAGAATAGCGAAATACAACATCCAGGTACTTGCTAGCCCTACTCGTGTGCAATTCAATTCGCGGAAGGGCTGGCGTCGTCACCAGAACCGGTTGACCATGCCCTGTTTCAGCGGATACTTGGGCCTGCAAACGGGCCGGGCGGAACTCAGGTATTTGACTCATGCTCACACATTGACGCTAACAGAGCATTGTTAATAGAAGATGAACATCACAGGCCGACCAAGACCAAGATCTGAATTATCTGCGTCAGCACAGGACGGAGAATCTGGCTAGGGGGCTGTATTCAAACCTCTTAAGAGTGTTCTCAAGCTACCTTTATACTCATCCGGCGACACAACAAAATCATCGAAAGAACTGCGGCATTTCTAGCCCAAAGGGGTCACCCGTGAGAAGCAACACGAGAACGATAATTATCTTGTTCAGTGTGTTCGGCATGTCTACTGGCCTGTCGGCGCAGACGAACATCCCGGCGGGCACGATGATACCCGTCGTGTTGAACCATTCGCTTGACACAAAGAAGAGCAGACCGGGGCAAGTCGTAGCTACTGACGTAATGCAAGACATCCCGCTGGACAAAGGCGCCAAGATTAAGGCTGGCACCCGAGTAATTGGCGAGGTTGTGGCAGTTAAGCCAGAGTCCGACTCATCCCCAGCAACGATGGTCTTGCGATTCGACCGGATCAAAATGAGGGAACAGGTTCTGACGATTCGAACTGACTTGCGTGCTCTTGCTGCACCGCTGGACGTGAGCCATGCTGAGCGGCCAAACCCAGGAGAAGAGCGGCTCCCACCCTGGTTCTGGACCACCGTCCAGATTGGTAATGATGTGGTGTACCGCGGTGGAGGGCCCGTCGCAAGCGGTGTAAAAACAGTCGGAATTCCGGTTCCCGGAGGTGTCTTGGCCCGGGTGACGCCGAGCCCCGGTGATAGCTGCGAGCCGGGAAACGATAAACCTCAGGCACTCTGGGTATTCTCACACGACGTGTGCGGAGTATACGGTTTTGAGGCAGAGATCACACATGCAAACCGAGCGAGTGCCGATGGCAGAATTGTGATTACATCAAAGGAGGGTAACCTCAAGTTCAGAGCCGGAACTGGACTTCTGCTTCAAGTAATCGGCGATAGCTCCCAGACCTCACAAAATGAAGCGAACTCGAAATAGATGTGAGATTACGGCATGACAAACCAACGCGGACCGGATAGGTCGCGCTGGTCTGTCAGCTTACCGAAACAGAAGGCTTACGGAAGGATGTAACGCATTCCGAGGAAGCCGATATTATCGATCCCCTTCGGTGCTTTTTCGCCTCCTACCGACCAGGTAGAACGCTGCGCGTACGCATATTGTCCTCCGTAGCGAAGCGTACCGTACCTTCCCTTATAGACGTCGTACCAGAGCACGGCCGAGCCTTCAATCAGGTTGCGATTGTTGGCACCATTCGTGGCTCCGTAGCCGAGAACCACGGGCAAGCCCGTTGCTATCGACCTGACGACATAGGTGGTCCTTCCATAGTACTCATCTCCGTAGTACACATCGAATTCGGTTCTTACACTCGGGTGGGTCTCGAAACCAAACACCGCGCTGAAGCTCTTGATGTTTGTAAGATTGTTGTCGCCGCCCGTGGTGGTGGCAACATTGGTATTGGAAACGCTGTTGGTGCGAACCACAAAATCAAATTGCCCGGAATCCTGATAGCGGCTGATGCCTTTGCCATACATTCCCTGGGCAACGAAATCAACCTTTCGGGAAACAACCGGAACAATAGCTCCCCCGCCGATTCCGCCACCTACACCAGTGTTATTCCATTTATCCGGAATGCGGTCGCGGAAGAAGCGGCCCAATGCTTTGACTTCATAGTGACCTAGTTTCGGATCGTCATAGGCAAGCTTGAGAATGATATCCGGAGCCAGGTTGGTGGAATACGTATCGATCTGGGGACAGAGCGTGACAACCGTAACCGGGGTCGTGAGCGTAGACGAACCCGACGTACAACCAGCCGTCACGGTGTTGCCGAGGTTCCCTCCGCCAGCGGTAGCCAAGCCAGCAACCTGACCATTCGTGTTAGTCGCTCCCAGGTTGAGATAGGACGGGTCCGTCAATCCCAGAACGAACGTCAAGTTAGGGCCCATCGACTTGGCAATGCGGAATTCGGCCTGACGTCCCCAATCGTAGCCAATCAGGTAATTGGCATCGAGTGTGTTCGGGATCCATGGGGCATCCGCGTCTCCGGCCCTGCGGTTCATCGTTGCAAGGTTCCACATCTGTCCGCCGGTGACCGAGAGTCCATTACCAAATCTTGCGCGCCCCCAAGCCTGGCGAATACGCAGGGGAAAGCCGGTGGTTTGGTTTGGAGTCGCAATACCCAGACCTTGGAAATCCATTTCGAAGTATCCCGCCAACTTCGTCTCCCCGGCCTCGGCGTCGGCGCGAAGCGTGATCCTCGAACTACGAGCACTCTCGCTGAATTCAGATAAGCCGCCAACGCCGCCGGTGGCGTTTTCCAATGGAATTCCGTTGAAAACCGTTGCCGGACCGGAGTTGGTCGTGTGCGTTCGGTAGATCCCGGTTAAATCCAGAAACCCGCCCGGAGTAATGCGAATGCCCTTATAGGCGATGGTGTTGGGATGTTGCAGTTCAGTAACGTCTTTCTCGTTCTTCGTTACTTCCATCTTCACGCCTGAAAGATCGGCCTGCACCTTCTGCACTTGCAGATTGGAATTAGTCTCAACCGTCGCAACCTTTGCGTCAGCCTGTTGTGCGGTTTGCTGGGTCTGTGAGAGCTGCTGTTGGGTCTGCTGAAGTTGCTGTTGCGTTTGTTGCAGTTGCTGCTGCAATTGCTGTACCTGCGCCTGCATTGCGGCATTCTGCTGCTGCATCATCTCCTTTAGCTCACGAAGTTTCTCGTCAGTTTCATCTTTCTTTACCGGTTTCTCAGCGTGATGTTTCGTGTTCTTCCTGGCGGCAGTCTCACCGTCAGGCGGGTTTGGCGCCGCCAGACATATTCCAGATAGCGCGACTAATGCCACCGCCTTCTCAAAGGTCCTCATAGCTCGTCACTCCAAAGTATGACTCCCCGCACTACCCTTGCTGCTTGCCGCAACAGGATGCGAGTCAGAGGTTGGATCAAGTCCGGGAAACCAAGCCCCCGGATACAGGCACTCTCCTCGAACAATAACCCCGGACTCGGAGAGCTGAGATTTTCAGAATTGTCCGATGCGGCATGAAAGTTTGGAGTTTCCAGCAATTGGGGTAACTACCGAGTTACTTTACTTAGGTCTGGACTTATCAATAGAAAAGTCCCGCGGAAGCCGCGGGACCCTTCGTCACTTCTTTTGCCTTAATCCGGACCAATACTTAGTGGATCGTGCTGATCGTGGAGCGCAGTTTCGCAACAACTTCCTTTGGCAGCGGAGCGTAGGATAGCGCGCCTGCCTCGCTCTGACCATCTTTCAGCATCCATACGAGGAACTCGTGTAAAACCTTGCCTTTGCTTGCATCCTTGGACTGCTCTGGAATCAGCAACCAGGTAAAGCTCGCGATAGGATATGCATTCTTGCCGTCTGGATTGGTGATTGATACACGATAATCCTTCGGCATATTGGCGGCAGCAGCGGCAGCAGCGGCGGTAGTGGATTCGAGTGTCGCCTTTACGAAATTGCCGCTCTTGTTCTTAACCAACCCATAGCTGATATTGTTTTGCACTGCATAGATCAGTTCAACGTATCCGATCGCCCCATCCATCTGGCGAACCTGTCCCGCGACGCCTTCGTTGCCCTTGCCACCAAGACCTACCGGCCACTTCACGCTGGTACCCTTGCCCACCTTGGTGTTCCACTCCGGACTGATCTTCGAAAGGTAGTCAGTAAAAATGTAGGTCGTACCTGACCCGTCTGAGCGATGGACAACCACAACCGGCAGATTGGGGAACTTCACCCCAGGATTGACCTTGGCAATGGCAGGGTCATTCCAGTTGTTAATCCTGCCCAGAAAGATATTCGCCAGGAGTTCAGGGGTGAACTTCAATTCCTGTTTCACGCCCGGGATGTTGTAGCTTGGCACCACCGCGCCGAGGACGGTGGGAATGTGTAAAAGTTTGCCCGGAACCTTAGCCAGTTGCTCATCCGTCATGGGACCGTCAGAGGCACCAAAATCGACGGTGCCAGCGGTCACCTGGGCGATACCTGCGCCGGAACCCAAAGACTGGTAATTGATATGGACTCCGGAATGAGCGGTACTGAACTGAGTAAACCACTTCTGATAGATCGGATTCGGAAACGTAGCGCCAGCGCCATTCAGCGATTGCGCGGAGGCGGTAATGCACAATACAAGTGCGCACGCCATTAGCTTCAAAGTACGAGTCACAGTTTATTCCTCCTGGGGACTGTTATAAGTATCTAGTTTGAAAGGTCGCCGCATTGTTAAGTGAGTGTAAATTTCCTATGCGTTACTGTTGGTTTTTGACATGATCGAGGAAGAGCTGCTCGACCGGGCGATCATAGGAGCGCAGTACATGGCGAATCGTCCGGCCACTCACCAAGTGGCAAACCTCTTCGGCCATGTTCTTCACGTGGTCACCAGCCCGCTCGATTTCCTGAGCCATAAACAGTACATGAAAACTGTCGACCCGACGTTGACCCTCCGCCGGTTCAAGGTGCCGGAAGGTGATCACGTTGCGAAGGCGATCGATTTCAGTGTCTGCCCGCAGCACACCCACAGCCTTATCAAGCGAACGGGTGAGGAATGCGCTCTCGACGTCAGCCAACATCTGCTCCAGGCGCGAGGTCATCACGATGAGGTCGCGCAGGTCATCGTGATCCAGATGGGCAGCTACAGTATCCGCACGATTGACGAAGCTCAACAGGAGATCGCCGATTCGCTCAAGTGAAATTCCAAATTTCATGCAAGCCAGCAGAGTTCTGGCCTGGTCCTCGGGGACTCTGTTAATGGTGGTGGTCACGAGGTCGTCGATGTCGCGGTCGAGCGAATCCAGCTCGCGCTCGTGGTCGCGAACCTCGATGAACAGTGTTTTCGATGAAGTGGCAATGCCTTCCGCAGCGGCGGCAGAAGCTCGATGAGCTACACGAAAAGCGTCGAGTGTGAGTTCAAGAAGATGAGATCCCGGACTTACTTGAAGCTCTGACTCGCCCATGGTGACGGCTCCTTGAATAGTATGGGATGGAAAATCAAATGAGAGGCCAAAAGAGCAGATAACCTGCCGTTGACCTCTCAAGCCCCCAGCAACATTATCTTTACCCTACGGCCACCAGGTTTCGATCCTATGAGCGCTATGTGAACATCATGTGAATTCGCCGGACTATCTTACTCAGGATTACTACGCGCCTCCGGAATGGAGAAGATGAACGTGCACCCATGGTTCAATTCACTCTCCGCTGAGATAAGGCCGCCGTGTGCCAATATGATGTGCTTGGCAATCGCCAACCCCAACCCTGTTCCACCGCTTTCGCGGGACCTGGCCTTATCCACGCGATAGAAGCGCTCGAAGAGTCGCGGCAGATGCTCGCTCGCAACGCCCGGGCCGAAGTCTCGCACATAAAATTGCACGAAGCCTTCGACGTCGTGAGCCCCAATTAAGATGCGCCCCCCCTGCGATGCGTATTTACACGCATTGTCTATCAGATTGGAAAACACCTGGAAGACTGCATCGCGGTCCGCCCACACTAGTTTCAGGGCCTCATTCACAACATCTAAACTCATGGCTGAGTCGGAACGATGATCGTGGAAAAAGTCCGAGGCATCGCGCAGCAACTCGGCAGCCGAGAGCGCGCTTCGCTGCAGTTTCTTGTCGCCGGATTCCACACGCGCCAGAATCAGGAGGTCATCGGTTAAAAGTGTCATGCGCGATGCGTTTTTGCGAATAATTTCCAGAAACTCCCGCTGTGTCTCCTCTGAGTTAACTCCGTCCAATAGTGTTTCGGCATAGCCCTGGATTGAAGTTAGCGGAGTGCGCAATTCGTGCGAGACATTCGCAATGAAATCGCGACGTGTAGTTTCAATGCTCTCTGCATCGGTGAGGTCATGCAAAACGGCAACCATTCCGCCGGAAGACATAGGTGTAACCTTCGCTGAAAAAATCCGTCCAGGAGCGAAGCTGTTAATACGCGCGCTGACCAGTTTTCGGTTCTTTGCCACCTCCTGTACGGCGGCCAGAAAATTCGGATCTCGCACGGTCTGTACTATTGGTTGGCCCAGCCGGACGCCAGTCGGAGTAACCATCTCCATGCGGCGGTTCGCCCATTGTGCACGTCCATCACGCGAAATGGCGATCACCGGCTCATGCATACTGTTCAGCACGGCTTCCAGTTCGCTACGGCTCTCCTCCAGTTCCTGAAAGCTCGTCTGCAACTTGCGTGCCGTAACATCCAGGGCGGTGGCCACGCGGCCAACCTCGTCATTCTGATATTCAGCCAAGCGGGCTGAGAAGTCTCCCTCTGCGATCTTTCCGGCGAATGCGAGGATTCTCTCCAGGCGGGCACTGACGTTCTTCGACGCCCAGGCCGCCAGCAGAATCGAGATGACACATGCAAGCGCGGAAGAGAAAATCAACGAGTGCCAAACCTTCCGATTAGCATCCGCAATGGCGCTGAGTGGGACCGCAAGCCGGATGGCTCCTCCAGGAATCGGTTGCGCAAAGTACAGAAAGTCCACTCCCAGGGTGTGGCTGTTCCGCGTGTCCATCCCAGTCCGACCTGCCAGCGCCGCCTGGAACTCCGGACGGCGGGCGTGATTCTCCATTTTGTCCGGGACCGCGTCACTGTCAGCCAGTACTTGTCCTTGACTGTCAATCACTGTGGCCCGCGCACCCGCCGCCTCTGCAATTCCGCGGGCAAGCTTATTTAAATCGGTAGACGAAAGAGGGGCGGCAGAGACTCGCAAGGCAAACATCGCTGTCTTCTGCTGAAGATTACTTTCGATCTGCTGACGGAGGGAGTTCCGCCATGCATGGGTAATCGCGACGTCCAGGGATAATGTTGCAGCGGCAATGACCAAGGCGAAAACAAATACCAGTTTGAAAAATATCCGATTTTTCACTTCGAAGCCTCGAACCGGTATCCTGCCCCGCGCACGGTTCGCAAATATTGAGGCTCTTCGGCATCCCTTTCAATCTTCTCCCGGATTCGCCGCACATAGACGTCAACCGATCGCGGGGTAACGTAAGCGGTCTCGCGCCAGACTGCGTCGAGCAGTTGGTCGCGGCTAAAGACCCGGCCCGGATGCCGCGCCATGTACTCCAACAGCCGGAATTCGGTAGCCGTCGTCGCCACCTGCTTGCCTCCCACCTTCAAGATCATCGCACCGCTGTCAATCTCGATATCGCCCGTCGTAATGATCTCTGGAGCAAGGGGCCGCTCGAAACGACGCAGGACGGCCTTGACGCGTGCCACTAACTCCCGCGGACTGAATGGCTTACTGACATAGTCATCGGCGCCAAGTTCTAATCCGAGCACGCGATCGCTTTCACTGGTCTTGGCAGTGAGAAAAATAACTGGCGTCATCGCGATTGCCTGGTTTTGCCGAATGCGGCGACACAACTCGAAGCCGTCTCCGCCGGGAATCATGATGTCGAGCAGGAACAGTGCAGGCTTTTCGCGCTCGGCTTCCGGAATCACAGGCGGGGCGGTCGCAAAAAGGCGTGCATTGAAACCGGCAGTTTCCAGATGATGCTTTACCAGCTTCGCGATGTCAGCTTCATCTTCCACTACATAAATTAGAGGTTTCATTGCAATTCATTGTAATCAGCCACAACTCCCGCGGGAACCCACTGAGAGTTGTTTTCACATTCCTGTAACATTTCGTTCCATTCAAGAACGGAATGCACATCGATCCACCCCTATCTTCCTCAAAAGGAACGGGGAGAGCCACAGCCCTCCCCGTGTGTAGAATGCACGCAAACTTAGCGGAACGGATTGACGTAAGAACTCCAGCCGCGGGTAAGGTAGTCGGAGAGAGTCAGGCCCGCCAGCAGCATCCAAAAAAAGACGGCAGAAATCATCGCGACCTTGGTAAGTGCGGTGGAGTATCGCAGTTCCATGAAGAACAACAACACCAGCAACGCCTTGACGGTGGCAATCGATAGTGCCACGATGGCGTTGAATGGTCCCAGTTCAAGAGTCGCAACGAAGACGGTCAGCGCGGTCAACACCAGCAGCGTGGCCCATACGGTTACAAATGTCTTGATGGTAGGATGTGCGTGCTCGCTCATATAGGTTCTCTCCGGGTGGCCCCTATCCGCCTTCTCTTTGCAAATGCGGGGCGGTTGCTCCTACCCACTGTGATGTTTGCTGATCAGGTAGAGCAGCGGAAAAAGGTAGATCCAGACCAAGTCGACAAAATGCCAGTACAACCCTACCAGCTCCACTGGTGAGTGGTACTCCGGACTGAATCGCCCACGTGCATTTGCGATCAGCAACCAGGTCAGCAATCCCGCGCCAATCACCATGTGGAGCGCGTGCATGCCTGTCATCGCAAAGTACAACGAGAAGAAGATCGAGACCTGGCGCGGATCGTAGTTGCCTTCGTGTTCGAAGTGGAAGTTCGGCCCTGGAACCTCGTGATGAACCCAGTGCCCGTGATACTCCACTGCCTTCACGCCGAGGAAAGCAAAACCCAGAACCAGCGTGAGGATCAGGCAGACTGCGGTAAGTTTGCGATTACCGATCTTGGCGAAATGCACCGCCATCACCATCGTCAATGACGAGCAGATGAGCACCGCCGTGTTGATGGCCCCTAGCTCAATCTCCATCGTCTGGCTACCGGCGACCCAGGCGTTGTAATACGAAAGCCGATAGATCAGATAGGCGGCAAACATACCGCCGAAGAACATAATCTCGGTGACCAGAAAGAGCCACATGCCAAACGTCGAAGTCGCCTTCTGCTGTTCGAGATCGGCAAAATGATGCTTGAGGTTGTGTACCGCGGTCTCGCTATCCGGCAACTTCAACCCCCTTCTTGGGTGCGTCAATCTCGTCGTAGTTGTACGCCTCCCAGGTGACTTCCGGCGTCTCATCGAAATTAAATGTCGGCGGCGGCGAAGGCGTCATCCATTCAAGCCCCGCGGCCCGATACGGATTTGGCCCGGCTTCGTCGCCATATTGCAGGCTCCAGACAAAGTAGATCATCGGCAGCACAAAGCCTATCGCCAGGATCGAGGCACCCGCCGTTGACAGCACGTTCAATACCTGGAACTCAGGCGGATATGCGTGATAGCGGCGTGGCATGCCCATGTAGCCCAGCAGGAATTGCGGGAAGAACGTGAGATTGAATCCGACAAAAACCAGTACGGCGCTCAACTTGGCTAACGCTTCCGGATACATTTTTCCGGTTATCTTCGGCCACCAGAAATGCAGCCCTCCCATAAACGCAGTCACCATGCCACCCACCATCACATAGTGGAAGTGTGCCACCACAAAGTAAGTGTCGGTCACATGCAGGTCAATTCCGACCGACGCAAGAAAAACGCCGGTAAGTCCGCCAATGGTGAAGAGACCGATGAACGCAAATACATACAGCATCGGAGTCTCGAGGGTAATTGATCCTTTGTAGAGCGTAGCTACCCAGTTAAATACCTTGACTGCCGAGGGTATGGCGACGAAGAAACTTAACATCGAGAAGATCATCGCGGCGTATGTCGAAATCCCAGCAACGTACATATGGTGCGCCCACACCAGAAATCCGAGCACAGCAATCGCAATCGACGACATTGCGATGAAGTCATATCCGAATACGCGCTTTCGGGAGAAGCAGGCAATGATCTCGCTCACCACGCCCATGCCCGGCAGAATCATGATGTATACGGCAGGGTGCGAATAGAACCAGAACAGATGTTGGAAGAGCAGAGGGTCTCCCCCAAGTCGTGCATCGAAGATGCCGAGGTGGAAGAGGCGCTCCAAGGCCACCAACACAATCGTGATCGCTAGCACCGGGGTTCCGAGCACCATGATGACCGAAGCCGCATAATTGGCCCAGATAAACAGGGGAAGTCGTCGCCAGGTCAATCCCGGGGCACGCATGCGATGCACTGTGACGATGATGTTCAGTCCGGTGAAGATCGACGAGAACCCGACAATGAATACCCCGAGCGCCGCCGTGATCACATTCGTATTCGAGTAAGTGGTTGAATACGGAGTGTAGAAGGTCCATCCCGTATCCACGCCCCCGGTCAGGATCGCGTAAAGAATAAAGCTGGCACCGGTGATGAAGATGTACCAGCTCGCCAGATTCACCTTGGGGAAGGCCAGGTCTTTGGCACCGATCATCATCGGAACCAGGAAGTTACCAAGCACCGCTGGCACGGATGGGATGAGGAACAAAAATATCATCACGATTCCGTGCATGGTGAAGAGCTTGTTATAAGTGTCCGATAACACCAGGTCGCCCGCTGGAGTAAGTAGTTCCAGGCGGATCAGCATGGCAAAGAAGCCACCAAGGAAGAAGAACATCGTGATCGAGCCAAGATACAGAAGCGCAATTCGCTTATGGTCCGTGGTAAGCAACCACGACTTGACCCCGTAATCCGCGTTCAGGTAATTCGTCGTCTTCGGTTCGGTGGAGCGGCTAACTGTTTCCATAGTTCTTCCCCTACTGCTTTGCTGCTGGCTTCGCCGGTGTTACTTTCGCTGGCGGAGTTGCCGTCTTATCACTCTTGGCGGCCGATCCTTCGGCCTTCGGAGCGACTGGATAGACTCCTGAATCTGGTTCGCTGACAGGAAGAGGCAGGTTCGCCGAGCCATCGCCCAGCGCCTTGACGTAAGCGACCAGTCCGATCACTTCTTCTTCGCTCAACTGGCCCTGAAAGGTCGGCATAATGTTCTTGAAGCCGCTTACAATTTTCGTGCCCGGATTCAGGATCGACTCACGTACGTAGCTCTCGTCGGCAGTCACGGTGCGGCCATCGTCCAACAATACCGGTCGGCCAAATACTCCAATCAGGTTCGGGCCGCGTCCTGCGGCGTCGGCGCGATGACACATCGAACAGCCATACTGTTGGAAGCTCTTTTCCCCTGCCGAAGCCAGCGATCCATCTACGCCGCCGGCGGCCCAGCGGTCATAATCTGCGGGTTCCATCACGATCACTTCCCCAACCATGCCCGAATGCTGGGTGCCGCAATATTCCGCGCAGAAAAGATGATAGCGACCCGCCTCCGTGGCATGGAACCACGTGGAGGTGTAACGTCCCGGCAGTACATCTGCTTTTATGCGAAAGGCCGGAACGTAAAAGCTATGAATCACGTCCTGCGACGTCATTACCATGCGTACATCGCGCCCCATCGGAACATGCAACTGATTGATCTCACGCTGCCCCTCTGTGTGCTGAAACTTCCACATCCACTGCTTGCCGACGGCGTAAACTTCCATCGCGCCTTTGGGTGGACGCGTTTGCATGAAGAAGATCACCGACGACCATACAAAGATGATCATCACGATGCCAAGCGGGATGCCCGTCCACATAAGCTCCAGGGCTGTCGAGCCATGGATCTGCGTTGCATGCGGGCTGCGTTCCTTGCGGTAACGAATGGCAAAGTACAGGATTAACGTCGAGATCAGAATCGTGAAAAAAGCGGTGATCGCCACCAGGGCGAAGTACAGTGCATCAACGTGACCGGCCATGGTACTGGCGCGCGCCGGAAATAATGGCATATTTGCCCACATATTGATTTATGCCCGTCCTGTTCCGATACTTTGATCGTGTTTCTCTTTGCGAAACAGCATTACCAGGGCGCTGCCCAATACAAGAACCGTCGTTAAACCGGCAAGTCGAACGATGTTGGTAATGGTCGCCCCATAGCGCCCGGTACGCGGATCGTAGTGATAGCAGTAGAGCAGCACATAATCGGCAAGTGACCCGATCTTATTCTGTGAAGCCTCAACGATACCGAGGCGCATATCCTTGGCCGAATACTCCACGCCAAAGTAGTACTGCGCAACTTTGCCTGTCGGCGTAAGTAGCATGATCCCCGCCGCATGAGCGAACTGATCCAGCTTTGGGTCGAAGTGATAGCGGAAGCCGACCGACTCTGCCAGCGCGGCAATCTGCGATTGCTCGCCGGTCAAAAAATGCCAGCCTTTTGCGGCTTCAGGATTGTTGAGCTTTTTCAAATACATTTCTTTCTTGTTTGCGGCTAATTGCGGAGTCTCGCGCGGATCGATGCTTACGGTCAGCACTTCGAACTCTTTGCCCGGCACAAACTTCATAACCTTCAGCGTCGAGGTGACCCCATTCAAAACTTCGGTGCACAACATGGGACACTGGAAATAAACCAGATTTAAAATGACCGGACGGCCTTCCTGAAAGTAGTCGCTCAGCCGCACTGTTTTTCCCTGCTCATCCTTGAACGTAAGATTCAGCGGCACCTGCTCATTGAGGCGCTGATCGATACCCACGCCCTCCAGTCCAGGAGGCGCAACCGTCTTGGTCTCCGGTGGAGTAAAGTACTGTGCCGTAGCCGCTCCGCACAGCGATACTGCCAGCGTCAGGCTCACTGCCATTGCTCGAATTGTTTTGTGCGCCAACATCATCTTGTTCCCCGCGAGGCTGTCGCGATTGCTACCCCGTTCATTTAGCGGCGGAAAGATTTTCCGCAGTTCCCGGATAATCCGGCAAAGCCGTGCCGCCGGCGCGCACCGGGAGGCGCGTTGCAACCACTTTTATGGCTTGGTCAATTGGCAGGTGAACGTTGCCCTGTGCATCCTGCCAAGGCTGTGCCGTAAGGGCGTTGGTTTCTTTCACCAGAAACTTGGTCATGTCGCCAGTATCGTCATCCTGCAAGCGTGGCTCGGGAAATTTCTGAATATTGACGTTTGCCGTGTTCTGCATGATTTCCGCTCGCGGCGTTACTGTCTTCGGGGCCAGGGGACTCAACTCCGTGTCATGCTTGTCGGCGATTTTTGACATGCCAACCCACAGCCCTAAGACGCCCACGTGAATTAGCACCGCGAATATCGCCAGCACCAGGAAGAAAATGAGAATTCCCCGCGCGCCAAGGTCACTCTTGTCGAACCCAACGCTTGGGTTGCGCGGATCGCCTGCACCCGCATCGTGCCCATGATTAGTGGCCATGATTTTGCTCCCAGAGACGCGGCAGCATCGGCTCGGTAACTACCAGCAATGGCCGCTTGCCGAGCTGCCGGAAAAACGCGCCCAACCAGATGCCGACTAGCGCGAGCGGCGCGGCAAAATAGGTCCAGTGATAAGTAAGATGGTGCGCATCCGCAGTCGTTCCCGGAAACGGATTTGGCGCCACCAACCAGTAGAGATCGACATACCGCATCACCAGCACCAGCAGCGCGACGGGGACAAGTTTGCGCGCATCGCGCTTCAGTTCACGCGATAGCAGCAGCATGAACGGCAGCGCAAACTGCAGGAAGACGAGCGCCAAAGCCACTGTTTGCCATCCGCCGTGAATGCGATCCAGATACCAGGTGATTTCCTCTGGTAAATTGCCCGCCCAGATAATCAACCACTGCGAGAAACTGAAGTACGCCCACACCATGGTGAACGCCAGCATCAGTTTGCCGTAATCGTGCAGTTTATCCGGACCAAGGATTTTGTCGTACGGCGCGAACTCGCGCAGCGAACACAGGATCACCGTCATCAGCGCCATCACCGAGAGCATGTGGCTGATCATAAAAAACATGCCGAAGATGGTTGAGTACCAGGCTGGATCAAGCGACATAATCCAGTCCGTGCAGGCCAATGTGATCGTCAAGCCATAGACCAGCATTCCCGGCGCAGCCCACACTTTCAGCCCCTGCCATACCGCAGGCGAAGCATCGCCATCCTGCTTCAGCGAACCCTTCCGCAGCATGAATGCCCACAGATTCCAGATCGCAAAGTAGATCACCGCACGCACCGTCCAGAAAGTGTCGTTCAGGTACGCACCCTTTACGGCGACCGTGTGATGCGCTGCGACGTAGGCTGGATCCAGCCAGATATAGAGGCTGTGGCGTCCCAACCAGATCGGTACAAAGAGAAGGGTAAGAAGCGGGAGGTTTCCGATCGCGGCCTCCATCACACGTCGGCCAATCATCCACCAGTTGCCGCCCGTAAGATGGCCAAGCATCAGCAATGCCAGCGAGCCCAGGGAAAATCCGAGCACCAGCATGTAGCCGATCAGGTAGCCCCGAAAGAATTGCTGGCTTGACGCGAATGCTCCGGCAACAGCCGCAATGGCTGCCACCAGGCCAATCATCAACCATCGCTTCGAGAGTGCCGCAACCGCTTGCGGCGGTTCGAATCGGTAGGAAGCGGGATAGGTCGTTGTGCTCATCTACTTCGCCTCCCTGTTTTCGGCCACATGCGTTTCCGATGTTCCAGCACCCTGTTCAGGCGGGTGATTCGCCACGTGCTGTCCTGCGGGTACATCGCCGCCCTTGGCCGTCTGCGACAGTTGCAGTGCGCGAATGTAAGCAGCAATGCGCCACCGGTCGGCCACCGGAACCTGCGCTGAGTAATCGCCCATTGCACCCCATCCGTTCGTCATCACATTGAAAAAGTGCCCGGCTGGAGCCTTCATCAGGCGAGGCTCGAAGTACGAAGGAGGCTTCTTGAAGCCGCGCTGCACGATCATGCCGTTGCCGTCACCGAGTTGCGAATGGCATGGCGCGCAGAAGATATTAAAACGCTCGCGCCCGCGCGCCAGATCTTTTTCAGCGATTGGAAACGGAAACTGATCGACTTCCTGCCCATTCACTTTGCCCGTGTAAAGAAGTGGATCATCCTGCAATTGTCCGCGCGCAATCGTTCCCTCTATCGTCGGACGAGCCGAACGCCCATCGGGATAAAACTGATTTTCGCGGAGCGGAATGAATTTCGGCTGGTTATGCATGTCTTCTCTGCAGGAGGCCAGCAGGAACAGGCTCGCTGCCGTCAGCAGCAACACGGCGCCACGCATCATCGCTCTGCAAATTTTCGGGTGAATGAGTTCGTGTGCCATAAGTTAGTCAGCGACCTCCGCAACGTCGATCGCATCCGTCGCCTGCAGAAACTGTGTCGTTTCGTCCAAGTCAAACTTAGGATCCGCAGCCTCGATGCATAAGAAGAAGCGGTCGCGGCTCGCGGCAGTGAAACGCGGATGATTAAAGATCGGGTGATAAGGCTGCGGTAAGCCGCTCAAAGTCAACATGCTCACCACGGCAGTAATGCCCGCAAACAAAATCGTCATCTCAAAAGTGATGATGATGAAAGGCGGCCAGGAATGCAGTGGGCGTCCTCCGATATTCATTGGATAGGCCGAGGTATTCACCCAATACTGAAGCAGGTATCCGCTAAGCCCGCCGAGAATGCCTCCGCACAACGTAAGCAGCGGCACCTGTGTTTTCTCGTAGCCGATGGCTTCGGCCGCCTCTTCAATTGGAAATGGTGTGTACGCATCCATGCGCCGGTATCCAGCGGCATGAGCTTTCTTGCAGGCACTCACAAGTCCGTCTGGTGTTTCGAACTCAGCGACCACTCCGTGCAACACGGGATAAGACACGAACCCCGGCTCAGTCATGGGCGGCTACCTCCTCGCTCAGCTTTGATTGCGGCAACAACATGCGCATTTCAAAGATGGTGATCATCGGCATCAACCGGACAAACAAGAACATTGCAGAGAAGAACAGTCCGAGGGTTCCGGCAAAGACCGCGTAATCCCAGCGTGTGGCCACGTACATACCCCACGAGGATGGCAGGAAGTCGCGATGCAGACTGGTCACAACAATCACGAAGCGCTCCAACCACATGCCAAGCAGAATCACCAGCGAGGTGCCAAACAGCAATCCCGGGTTCAGCCGCACCTTGCGAATCCAGAGCACTTGCGGGATCAGTATGTTAAACAGGATCAGGCACCAGTATGACCACGCCATGGGCCCGAGCAGTCGATTCTTGAACATGAACAACTCATAAGCGTTGCCCGAGTAGTAGGCGTAGAAAGCCTCCATGGTGTAGCCGTAGGCGACGATCAACCCTGTACCCAGCATCACCTTGGCTGCGTTGTCCAGGTGCCGCAGGGTCATCATGTCTTGTACGCCATAAAACCTGCGGATCGGAATCGCCAGCACGAGCACCATCGCGAAGCCTGAGTAGATGGCGCCTGCAACAAAGTACGGTGGAAAAACCGTGGTGTGCCAGCCAGGAATGATCGAAATTGCGAAGTCGAATGACACCACCGTATGCACCGAAAGCACCAGCGGCGTTGCCAGTCCGGCGAGCAGAATGTATGCACTCTCGTAGCGCTTCCAATGCCGGGCGGAACCGCGCCAGCCCATCGCCAGCAGACCGTAGATTGTTTTCGCGACGGGGTTCTTCGCGGTATCACGGAAGGTCGCAAGATCGGGAATCAATCCGACGAACCAGAACAGCGCTGAAATGGTCGCATACGTGGAGACCGCGAAGACGTCCCACAGTAGCGGGCTGCGGAACTGCGGCCACACGCCCATGGTGTTGGGATAGGGAAATAACCAGTATGCGAGCCAGGGGCGTCCAGTATGGATCAGCGGAAACACGCCGGCGCAGGCCACCGCAAACAGCGTCATCGCCTCGGCAAAACGGTTAATCGAGTTACGCCAGCCTTGCTTGAGCAACAGCAGAATTGCCGATATCAGAGTACCCGCGTGGCCGATGCCGACCCACCACACAAAGTTCACAATGGCAAAACCCCAGCCCACTGGAATATTGATTCCCCAGATGCCGGTGCCGCGATAGAACAGCCACGCCAGGGCAAACAGCATCATGTTCAACAGGCCAAAGAAGAAGAGGAAGCCTCCCAGCCAGCCCAACGTAACCGGTCTCCGGAGCACGATCGACACAATCTTGTCGGTGATCGTCTCCAGTGTATGGCCGGGCGTAAGAACCGGCGCCTGCCCTGGCAGCAGCCGTTCCATGGTCGCGGAAGCTTTAGTCTCCGGAACTTGTTCCATCCTTTACGACTCCAACTCAGGATTCGGGTTCCGCACCGCAGCCATGTAAGTGGTCCGCGGGCGTGTGTTGAGTTCCTCAAGCAATCCGTAGTTCCGCTCCGAAGCCTTCAGCTTCGCAACACGGCTACCCGGATCATTAAGATCACCGAAGATGATTGCCTCCGCCGGACATGCCTGCTGACAGGCGGTCAGGATCTCGCCATCTTTCACCTTGCGGTTCTGCTCTTCGGCATTGATTCTTGCGTGTGTAATGCGCTGTACGCAGTAAGTGCATTTCTCCATTACGCCACGGCTTCGCACGGTCACATCCGGATTGCGCTGGAACTTCAATTGCGGCGTATCAAAATCCGAGTACAACAGGAAGTTGAAGCGTCGGACCTTGTATGGGCAGTTGTTCGAGCAGTAGCGCGTACCCACACAGCGGTTGTAAACCATGTCATTCAAGCCTTCTGTCGAGTGTGCTGTAGCACCTACCGGGCAAACTACTTCGCACGGTGCGTTCTCACACTGCATGCACGGCACCGGCTGGAAATACGTATTCGGATTTTCCGGCGAGCCCTCATGGTAGTTATCGATGCGCAGCCAGTTCATATGGCGGCCACGCTTTACCTGGTCCTTGCCCACTACAGCGATATTGTTTTCTGCCTGGCAGGCGACCGTGCACGTCTTGCATCCCACACAGGAATTCAAATCAATCGCCATGCCCCATTTGTGATCTTTGTACTCATAGGGCGCATACATCGTCAACCCTGCCGCTGGAGCTTCCACCATTTCGTGCGCAAACCCCGGGCTCTTGATGAACTCTTCCAGTGTTGCCGCGCGCACAATTGCCCTGCCCTCCATCGACTGATGCCCTTGCGGAGAGGCTAGCCCGAAATGTCCGCCGGTGGCCCTCAGCTTCAGTCCACCTGCATTCCAGAGCGCGTTCGAAGTGCGCAGCAGATAGCCGCTGACGCCGATGCCCGAGCCCACCCTGCCTGCCTTCTCACGACCATAGCCCAGCGTCACCGTGACCGCGTCGTCAGGATGCCCCGGTGTGAGCCAGATAGCGCCCTTCACCTTGCGACCGTTCAGTTCCAACTCGACTTCGTCCTCGCTCTTCAGCTTTAGCTTTTTCCCCGTGGCCACGCTCATCAGCACGGGATTGTCCCAGCAAACCTGGGTCATTGGCTTCGGAGTCTCCTGCAGCCAGCCATTGTTGGCGAAGCGTCCGTCATAAACCGTGGGATCGCGGCGGAAGATAATCTCCAACCCACCCGCGTTCGCCATCGCCGCTGGTACCGAAACTTTGGCGGTAACTGACTTGGGAGCAAACGCCGAAGCTGCGACGAAGCCATCGTGTAACGAACGATCCCACCAGCTTTTGAAATCCGCGCCCGTATGCTGTGACTGCCAGTAACGCTGGGTGAGTGCGTAGCTGGTTGCCTCGTCTTCATTGGTCAAAAACTCGATCAGTTCGCTCTCGCTGTGTCCTCCGTAGAGCGGCGCGATCAGCGGTTGAACAAAGCTCACCGTGCCATCGTATGAACGCGTATCGCCCCACTGTTCCAGGTAGTGAGTCCCGCTCAGATGCCAGTGGCAATATTTAGCGGTCTCGTCCTGGTAGAGTCCGAGATGTATGCGCAATCCCACTTTGTTGAACGCGTCGTAAAAACCAAAATCCGCGGGCGCGTCGTACATCGGGTTCGTGTTCAGCACCACCAGTGTGCTCACCTGTCCATTGCGCATTTCGTTCGTGAGCTGGCGAAGCTGCTCGACCTTTGGCGTTGCCGCAAATGGATCAACCGGATCACTATAACTTACCGTCTTCCCCACTGCGCCCAGCGCGGCGTTGATCGCATGCGCGAGCGCGTGAGTAGCAGGGGTCTGCGCATCGCCTACTACCACAAGGACCGCACCGCGATTGGCTTGCAGATCTTTCACCAGAGCATCGGCAAACTTCTTCTGCGAACTTTTGATTTCGCCGCCCGCCTGCGTCACCCCCAATGTCGAGGCCACTGCACGCGCGAACCCTTCCACCTCGCTGGCCTTCACGTGCAACCGATGGTCGGCTTTTGCGGCAGTGTTGGTGGTCGCACTTTCCACGGCGTAGAAACGCAGCATCTCTTCTTTCAGTTCAGGACGCCGCCGCCGTGAAAAATCGCGTGTGTACTTGTGAAACCCCGGGAACCCCGAGGACAAGAAATCGCCATCCAGCGACAGCACAACCTTGGCCTTGGAAAAATCGTAAAGTGTCTCAACCGGCTGACCGAAAGCCATCTGCGCACCCGCGTACACGTTGTCGCGGTTCACCGCCTCCCACTGATACCACTTCGCTTTCGGATACGTCTTCAGGAACTCCTGCATCTGCGCTACGAACGATGGCGAAGAAGTCGCTCCACTCAACACGCGGAGCCCCTCGCCCCCCTTTGTTTTTTGCGCGTCAACAACACCGCGCAAGCTTGATAGCACGCGCGGCCAGTCGCGCATTTCGCCCAGGTAGGTATTGGTCTGCGAACGGTCCGGGTCATACATCGTCAGCACACTTGCCTGGTTGAATACGTCGGTTCCCCCAAGCGTTGACGGGTGCTGCGGGTTGCCCTCTATTTTTGTCGGACGCCCCTCATGGCTCTCAACCAATAGGCCCGTGCCGTATGCTCCCAGGGACATCGCCGTGGCGTAGAAGAGAGGCTTGCCGAGGAGCAGATTATTGGGCTGTTTCACGTATGGAACGATAGGTTCCAGCGGTTGCTTGGTGCAGGCGCTCAGCCCAGCCAGCGCCAGCGACGCACCCATGATCTTCATGAAGTCGCGGCGCGAACTCTTGTCGGTCCACTCCGAGGCGTGCTTAGGGAACTCGCGGTGCAGCATCTCCTCAAACTCAGGAGTCTGCGCCAACTCGTCCAGAGTGCGCCAATATTGCGGTCCGCGAGCTTTGCTTAGCTTTTCGCGCACGTCGGCTAATTCCAGCGCTTGCGGCCGGTCTTTGCTGCCAGGACACACAGCCTCGATTCCAGTCTTCCGCTCGTTATCCATTCGCTTCGATTCCACTCGTTCCTATTCGCTGTCGGCTTGGCGCATACGCCTGAAGCCGCTTAGCGGTGGCAGGTGTTGCAACTGGTAATGTCGCGAGGTGAGCGCACGTTATTGACCCTCACCAGATACGTGCCAAGTCCATCCGGCCCCGTCTGATTGGTAAACGTCTTGTACGTGTCGCCCTCGCGAACCGTAACCGGATGCTCTGCCGATGGCTCTTCATACGCCATGTTGAAAATCTGGTCGCCCATCGTCGAAGGATCCTTCGGATCCTGCTTTACATAGTGCGGACGCAGATTTTTCTCCGGCGAGCGATGGCAATTAATGCACCATTCCATTTGCAATGACGCCTGGTTGTACATGAGGGCCATCTTGTCCACACGGCCGTGGCAACTGTTGCAGCCAACGCCTTTGTTGATATGGATGCTGTGGTCAAAATAGGCAAAGTCCGGCAGATCGTTGGCTCGCGTCCAACTCAGGCTGCGCCCGGAGCGATAGCTCTCGCGTACCGGCTCCAGCATTGGGGCGGCCGTCCATATCTGCGAGTGGCAGTTCATGCACGTCTTGGTCGGAGGTATGCCGGCATAACCGGAAACCTCAACCGACGTGTGGCAGTAGCGGCAATCGATCCCCAGTCCCGCCACATGGTGCTGGTGAGGAAATGGAACCGGCTGCGGACGCGCTACTCCGGCATACGTAAAGTAGGGCGAACGCTGTAACTGCAACGCCGCCCAAAGGAGGCCTACCACCAGGATGAGTCCTCCCAGAATGGAGGCCTTTGCGATCGTGTTGGCACTGCGATGAAAGATCTGCGCCATGTATGGAAACTATCCGTTACATCCTTGCCAGAGCCCTCGGGCCCAGACTGAAACGATGAAGCTAGCAGGCTGAGCCGGAGACGTTCTCAACTCCCAGATGCTCTTTCCGCCACCCAATCGCAGTTGTGATTAATTAGCCACACTTCCGTGATGCTCATCACGAGAACATCGGATTATAACAGGAGGATCTAAGGTGTCCTGCTTATGAGGCAAATCTGCTCGGTGTGCGAACGACAGCACTGAAATTTCTACCTGGAACAAAATGGCGTTCTCCCATGGGCCGACCCCGGTCCGGCTGTTCTTTTTCAGAAGCTGCTTTATACCCCACACAGATCATTGATTCCGTTGGACTCATCCAATTGCTGGCACATAAGTTTGAGATGCAGCAACAAGGGATTTGAGTGCAGCTTTTTACTGTGTAAAAAGTAGTTGTATGGGGTTAGTCCCGATTCGAGACAGATATCTTGACTACTTACTCATGATTACGACTCGAAGTGTGTGCGGTGGCACATCATTACTCCAGACAAGAGCAGGGCCCGGCTGGCGCCGAGCCCCTTGAATTCATGCCTAATTTTCATATCAGTCGCGCAGATAGAAATCCACAGTGACTTCCATTTTTACGGCGACTGGTTCGCCGTCTTTTTCCGCTGGTTTGTATTTCCACTCCTTCACCGCGACGATGGCGTTTTCATCGAGTCCGTAGCCAATACCCTTGACGACCTTTGCATCAACCACGTCCCCTTTTTTGTCGATCACGATTGCGAGGGTTACCGTGCCTTCGATCTTCTTCTTCTTGGCCTCGGCCGTGTAATCCGGGGAGGCAACTTCGGAGAGACGCGGTGGAGTGATGTCGTCCGTGATGGCGACGGCTTGGTCGATGGCCTGCACCTTGCCTTGAGCTGCCTTTTGCGCGGCACACCATGGGGCCGTCATCAGCATAAGCAAAACCAAACCAACTATCACGAGAATGCGTTTCATGGGGACGCCTCCATCACCGCCAGCTAAGAGCGCTTGCAGCGATACTTTTCCCTGATTATTTCAACGCTCTTTGGAATCACATGCAGTGACCCAGCGCACATCGCTCTGCCCATTCGAGAACAAGTTTTCGCGAAAGAGTCCGTCGAGTGCTTCAGGCCACGATTTCCTCGACGACAGTCTTTTTCCGTGACTTGGGAAGCGACGGCGCTGCGGCTGCGGAGTCATCCATCGGCAGGTGCGAGCGGCGCTTGCCGTCATAGGCGTACAGCGCTCCGGCAACAGCGGCGGCGGTAGGAACCAATCCGATTTCGCCCGCCCCCTTGGACCCGTAGCCACCCACTTCGTCTGGAACCTCGATAAGGATGACGTCCACTGGCGGCGTGACTTTCGCCTTCAGAATGCCGAGATCGCGGAGCAGCAGCGAGTCGGGCGTTCCATTGGTGGAGGTAAAGTTTTCGGTCAAGGCGTAGCCAAGCCCCATGTGAACCGCGCCCTCGATCTGTCCAGCGCAAGCCAGCGGATTGATAGCGTGGCCAACGTCGTGTGCCGCCACCACGCGCTCCACATGGCCGCCTTCGCCAAGAATGACGACTTGGGTGGCATAGCTGAAGGTCAGGTGCGTCGTCGGGTTCAGCTTGGCCTCTGGAGTACCGGGGCGGGTGGTGAAGTCGCAAATGTAGTCGCCAGCGTACTCTCGTCCAACCAGCGCTTCGAGCGAATGCTGCGCAAGATCAGCGGCCATTTTACGGGCGGCAACCTGCGTGGCCGCGCAACTCAGGGTAGTGGCCCGCGAGGCCCAGGTCTCGCCGCACTTCTGGCCCAACGCCGGGTCCCAGTGGGCGCTCATGATCGCCGATGGCAGGCCGGTCTCTTCGCACACTGCCTGGATCACCGTGGTAAATACGCCCTGGCCCATCTCCGTGTAGCCGGTAAGAATTTCGACGCGCGGTCCCGGGAGCACGCGGAGCAGCGCATGTCCGCTGTCCACCGTACCGTTACCGATGCCGGTGCTCTTGATGCCACAGGCGATACCGGCATAGCGGGCGTTCTTATAAATTTCCTTGACCGCTTCAAGGGTCGCGCGCACGCCGCAACTGTCGCGCATGATCTGTCCGGTACCGGAGACGTCGCCTGGGCCAAGGATGTTGCGTTCGCGAATATCGTACCCATCGAGTCCGATGCGTTCGGCCAGACGATCCATGATTCCTTCCATGGCAAAATGTGCCTGATTGGTACCGAAACCGCGCATCGCTCCGCTAACGGGGTTATTCGTAAAAACAGCCTTGGCCTCGATATCGACGTTGGGTACGCGGTAAGCCCCGCAGGCATGGCCAGCCGCGCGCAGCAGGCACTTGCTGCCGGTTCCGGCATAGCCGCCAGTGTCGCCGATAATGCGCGCCCGCACTGCTACGAGGCGACCTTCGGCATCGGCTCCCACGGTGTAACGCAGAATCATGGGATGCCGCTTCGGATGGATCTGGGAAGACTGACGGCGGGTAAGGGTAGTCTTCACGGGGCGCTGCAGCAGCAGGGCCGCCAGGGCGGTCTGCGCCTGAATCGAAAGCTCCTCCTTCGCGCCAAAAGCGCCTCCGCTGGATGCTAACTCGATTTCCACTTCCGTTTCGGGTAGTGCAAGCACGCGGGCAATCTCCCGCTTATCAAAAGTCGCTCCCTGGCTCTGCGAAAAAACCTTCACGCCTCGTCCCCGGGGAAGTACTACACAGGACTCTGGTTCGAGAAATGCCGGATCGATCGGCTGAGTTCGGAACTCCTGCTCAATGACGTGGGCGGCTGCGGCCAGCGCTGCATCAACGTCACCGCGCGAGAATGCGGTCGAATCCAGCAGGTTCCCCGACTCATGAACATTGCCGGAGGCATGCACCTGCGGTGCGCCCGGTTCGAGTGCGGCGATTGGGTCAACAACCGGTTCCAGCACTTCGTAGCGGACCTCCACCTTGGAGGCCGCCTGCCGGGCGTGAAAAGCGGTGTCTGCTACCACCAAGGCAAGTATGTCCCCAACGCAGCAGGTGGTCTCGCCGACGGCGACAAACACCGGCAGGTCGGGGATGGCGAGGCCGGTGCCACGTGGTCCTGGCACGTCGGTCGCGGTCAACACGCGGACCACCCCGGCCATCGAACTGGCGGCACTACTTTCGATAGCAAGCACCCTGGCGCGCGGATGCGCACTCAGCACAGGCGAGCCATGCAGCATGCCGGGCAACTTCATGTCGTCGATGAAAGGCTTATCGCCGAGTGCCTGTTCGAGACCGCGATAGCGCGCGGGGGAGGCTCCGATACCTTCGGCTTGGCTGTCCCTGGCAAACTCTGGATTGCGGCAAAGGCCGAACTGCTCGCCAAAGAAGTGGTGACGTCTGGGAAGCAGGGGTGCGTCGTTGGTTACAGGGGTTGGCTTGCCATTCCACACCTCGCCCGCGGTCTGGATTGCGTCGATAATACGGGCGTAGCCGGTGCAGCGGCAAAGATGCCCATCGAGAGCCTTGGCCACCACTTCGCGATTGCCCGTCAAGTCCTGCTGCAATAGAGATGAAGCGCGCACAAGTATCCCGGGAATACAGAATCCGCACTGCATGCCGCCCTCGCGCAGAATAGACTCGCCCAGAACAGAGCGCATCTCCTCTGGCAGCCCCTCCATGCTGACCACCTCGCGCCCCTCCATCTGCTCAGGCCGACGAAGGCAGGCCAGCGCAGGACGGCCATCGATGAGCACGGCACAGCAGCCACAAGTGCCTTCGGGAGCGCAGCCGTTCTTGGCGGAGACGATGCCGCACTGCTCACGCAGAACATCAAGAAAATGCATACCGCTCTCGTATGAAACCTCTGTCGGTTCTCCGTTCAGGGTAAAGCGTAGCATCGGCATTGTGCTTCCTCTCACGTTTCGACAACCAACACGGCAACTCCCGACATGGGAGGACAAGAACAGCTTTGGCATTGCGGGGCGACGCCATCTCAGAAAAGCAGCTAGATTAGCCCTACATGGTTGGATGTCTTCCGATTACAACGGGTTCTAAAAGGTGCAGAAGGAACGTGCCGAAGAGTTCATCAGAATCGGTGACGGCAAATCAACGGAGCGTCTTTCGTTCAGTTGCCGGCTGATTGACTGCGCGCCACCGTCACCGGTTTTGCCGGCAACAGCAGCGAAAACACCGTTCCCGTATGTGATCCGGTTACAGTGGAGCGCACACGGATGGTTCCCTCGTGTTTGTCGATGATTTGCTTGCTGACCCAGAGACCAAGGCCAGTGCCGATTGCACCTTTGGTGGTGAAAAACGGCTCGAAGAGATGTTCTCTTGAGCTGGCGGGAATGCCATAGCCGTTGTCAGCGATCGTGACTCGGACGCAGTTGTGACCATTCTTTGGAGCCTTGCTGGCAGACACTCGCAACTTGATCGTGCCTTTCTGCTCGATTGCGTCCAAACTGTTGGCCAAAAGGTTAGAGAAGACTTGTCTCAGTTCTCCCGCAACCGCGATGACCTCTACGTCTTCATCCCATTCCTTTTCAATGACTGCCTGCTTCGATTTGATCTTACTCTTCAACAAGTCAACGGCAGATTCCAGCACGGCACGGACGGAGGTAAGCGCCGGTGCATTGAATTCGCGATAGAAGCCAAGCGACTGGCGCGTGATATGTGCGATCCGCCTCAATTCCGAATCCGCCGCCTCCATATAATGTCGCGCCGCTTCGGGAAGATCCTTCTGGCTCATCGCGATGAATAGCGCGTTTGTGGTCGCGGCCAATGGATTATTAATTTCATGCGCGATTGTAGCCGCCATCCGCCCCACGGAAGCCAGCTTTTCGCTGCGTAGAAGCGCCTGCTCTGCCTGTTTACGCCCGGTAATGTCGCGCAGAATCACCGTGTAGAGCCTCTCCCCGTCCGCTTGAACCTGGGAGATTGTAGCTTCGATCGGGAACTCTTCGCCGTTGGTGCGGACACCAGCCAAAATAGCTGGCGAAGTCATGGACCGTTGCGATACACCCTCAACTCCGAAGCGCCGAACGTGTTCGCGATGGGCTTCGCGCAAAAGTTTAGGGATGAATCGGTCGAGCGTGGAACCGAGGGCTTCCGATGCTGGGCACTGGAAGACCGCTTCCGCAGCTTGATTGAACAGGACAATGCGCTGATGTCTATCTATTGAGATCACCGCGTCCATCGCGGAGCCGACGATGGATTGCAGTTTGGCCTGGCTGGAGCGCAGGGCTTCTTCCGCCTGCTTGCGTTCTGTAGTCTCCCACTCGGTGATTAGGAGTCCCCAGCCGTCCTCTCCGGGCAGATCCACGCGATGCATAGACCAACTAAAGTAGGCCGCCGCCGGGCGATCAGCACTGGAATGACTTACCGGACTCGGCTCATCAATCGCAAAATGCGGTATCCCGGTTTCCAAAACCCGGCGACACAGTTCCTCGAACCGCGGTTTTTCTGGCCAGACCTCTGGAACGCTTTTACCCAGCATTTCCGTGCCGGGAGAGGTCGCGCGATATCCGGGATTAACGAGTTGAAACGTCAGGTCGCGCCCGCGTACAAGGGCCACACAGCACGGCAACTGGTTCACAACTGTCTCGGTCAACTTGCGCTGCGCTACCAGGAGTGTCTGCCCCGCCTGCTTCAGTTCTTCGATGTCGGTGCAGGTGCCGAACCATCTCACGATCTCACCTGCTTCATCTTTCAGAGGCGCACCGCGCATCAGGAACCAGCGGTATGTGCCATCCGCGCCTCGCAGGCGGCTCTCAACGTGGTATTGTTCACCGCTCTGGACGGCGTGGTTCCAAGCGTCCCAGGCGGCCTGCTGGTCATCGGGGTGGAATGGCGTGTTCCAGCCTCTCCCGTAACTTTCCTCCAGAGTCAGTCCGGTGTATTCCACCCACCGATGGTTAAAGTAAACATTCGAACCGTCGGACGTACACATCCACACAATCTGAGGCACAAAGTCAGCCATGGTGGCCAGTACAGTTTCGCTCTGGCGTTGGCGCAACACCTCTTCGGCCAGCTTGCGCTCGGTTATGTCGGTGAAATAGGACCGTATAACCCCGAGGTCGGACAGATAGTGAATTCTTTGGAGGAAGACACGGCCATCATTCTCAACCTCGCGCACAGTCGATCGCTCTGGGCCCGTCTTCAGTGACGCAATTACAGAGGGCCAGTCCTCCAGAAGAGGATGCCGCTTGCCAGTCTCCCGGGGCATGAGACATTGCTTCTGCGCAGCCGGGTTAGCATAGGTGATCTTCCCTTCCAAATCACTCTCAATAATCGGGTTTGCGTTCAACTCAGGGAAGCTTGCGAGGTGGGCGATCCTTTGCTCTGCCTGTTTGCGTTCGGTGATGTCCAGATGAAGCCATAGCCGGCCATACGGCTTCCCATTCACCCTCAGAGGAACGAAATCCCTCAGAAATGTCCTCTTACCCTGCATGGCGAGTTCCTCGCCCGTTACCGGTTCTGCTCGATCGACGATTTCCTGGATGCGCGAGAGGGCTTCGCCGGAATTCTCGTAAGCACTTCTGATCTTATCTATCGTCTTGCCTGCATCGAGCCCCACCAGGCCTGTAGGGTCGCACTCCAAGGCAAACAAATCGCAGAAAGCCTGATTGGCGAATTCGACCCGTCCCTCATCCGTCACAAGCAATACGCCGGGGTTCATGTTGGAAAGAATCGCGTAGAAGCGTTGCAGGGTTGTTTGCAGAATGCTCTCTGCCTGCTTGCGCGCTGTAATGTCTTCGCTGAAGATTACGATTCCACCGATCTCACCTTTCGCGTCGCGCCATGGCCGGATCTCCCAACGTATCCATTGCACCGACCCGTCCGCGCGCTCGAACCTATCCCCATCGGACCGCACAACCTCTCCCGCCAGCCCGCGTCGGTGGTTCTCCTTCCATTCTGCGCTGATTTCCGGGAACACATCGTAGTGCGACAACCCTCGCAGGTCGCGATCCCCCAGGTGGTAGTCAGTCGTCCAACGATGGCTTGCGTGCAGGTAACGCATCTGCTTGTCAAACATCGCCAAACCCGCGGGTGCGTACTCGATGAAAAGCTGCAGCCGTGCTTCGCTCGCGCGTAGCGCGTCCTCAGCCTGCCGCCTTGCCGCGACATCGTGAAACACAATGACTACGCCGATGATGTTGCCGTTCTTATCCCAAATCGGCGCGGCACTATCTTCGATAGGGATTTCGCGCCCATCGCGTGCCAGCAATGCCGTGTGATTGGCCAGCTCAACGGCCCGTCTCTCTTTCAGTACTCGCGAAACGAGATCTTCCGCCGCCAGGTGGGTGTCCTCGTTGAAAATCCGGAACACGCTCTGGATCGGCTTGCCTTCAACCTCGCTGGACTGCCAGCCCATCAATGCCTCAGCAACCGGGTTGAGGAAGGTGATACGCCCACTCATATCGGTGGTCAATACCGCGTCTCCAATGCTGGAGAGCGTAACCCGCAGCCATTCCCGGTTATGGCGCAATGCCTCTTCAATGCGGGCGACACTCCGGGCTATCAGCACCGCAAGCCAGATTCCGAGGAAGGAAAGCGATACCGCGCCGGCAATCGTCCACCATAGCCAACGCCAGACCTCTGCCATGAAGATGGACTCCGGAACGCCGACCACCACCGTCCAGCCTGACATGGCTGACCGGTTGAAGCCGTCGAACATCCGGGTCCCCTCAATGTTTGCGATCGCCATCGTACCTTCGCCTGTTTTTATCGCAAGCTGCATCTGAGACGTGGCATGGTGTCCAATGTACTTTTCCGGGAACCGCGTGCGGGCAACGACAATTTGACCTCCGTCGAGGATAGTTCCAATCCAGTCCAGTGGAAGGTGTTGCTGCATGAGAATGGCCGCAAAGCGATCTGCGGGCAGAGTCATTGCCAGGTCGTAGATGACCCGGCCATCGCGGACCACTGGAACGTCCACACCGATCAAAGGCCGTCCGGTAACCGCGCCCTTAAACAGATTTGAGATGTTCGGCTTGCCTGTGGCGTAGACTCGGCGTACTTCGTCGGGGACATTGCGCTTAGGTAGCGTTGTGCCATAGGGCCGAAACGAGTTCACGAGTTGCTGGCCGGTGGCATCCGCCAGAATGATGTCGCCACCCTCATAAGCATGCAAGACCATCTGCGCTTGGTGATGGAAGGCTTTCAGGTCTCCGGAGTCGAGCGAAGGTGAGGTAGCAAGCACCGTCAAGCTGGTTTGCATATTACCCAGTTCCCGGTCAACCACCTGGGTGAGAGCTCGCGCCGTTTGCAGCATATTGCGGTCCATCAGCTCTCGTTTAAGCTGATAGGAATGGTAGACGAGGAAGCCGGACCCAAGTAAGACGGGAAGTACGCAGGCGCAAACCAGACAAGCAAGCCGGACCCGAATGCCTAAGGCGCTGCCCTGGCTTTCATCTGCTTTGCCGGAAGCTTCGGCTCCAGTACTCCCGGAAGAACTGCCCGCAGATTGGTCGAGTTCCCTTTCGCTGACCTGTTCTATTTCGCCAGTCTTCGCCATCGGGATCCTTTGAATTGTAGGTCAGCTCACTTCGGTATTATATTGCAGCAAACACGTAGCAAAATGGTGACAGGTCTCCCTCCCACACTATGTGAATGGAGTCACAAATAAATGTGACAATCGTCACTGAGGGTGCCTTGGCCCGGCTACGCAATGACCAGCAGCTTTGGCTCCGTCATTTCCTCAATCGCATAGCGAATTCCCTCTCGTCCAGTGCCTGAGTCCTTTACCCCGCCGTAGGGCATATGATCGATCCGGAAACTCGGCACGTCGCCAGCGATGACCGCGCCGACATCGAGTTCGTCGTATGCACGCAACAGGCGCGTAATGTCTTTTGTAAACACCCCTGCCTGCAGTCCGTAGGGCGAGCGGTTGACTTGAGCAAGCGCCTCACCAAAATCGTCATAGGCTTCCACGGTGACCACCGGAGCAAAAATCTCTTCGCAATTGACGCGCTGCGTCTCCGAAGTACCGGTAAGGATGGTGGGGACCAGCAGACTCCCAGTGCGCTTGCCGCCGCATACAACTCGTGCTCCTTGCGCCACGGCCTCTGCAATCCACTGTTCGGCTCGCTCTGCATCGGAAAGGCTGATCATCGGACCAACCTCCGTCGTCTCATCTCCGGGATCTCCCAACCTGAGTTTCTGCGCCGCTGCTGCAAGCTTTTCGATGAATGCATCGAAGACGCTACGCTCGACCAGGATGCGCTGAACACTGATGCAGGCTTGCCCCGCATAGGCGAAACCTCCGGTTACACAACGAGCCACTGCCGCATCAATGTCAGCGTCAGAGTGAACGATGCATCCGGCGTTCCCGCCCAACTCGAGCGCGACGCGCTTTCTTCCGGCCCGCGCTTTCAAAGCCCATCCGACCGCAGAGGAACCAGTGAATGTGAGCAGTTTGAAGCGGGTATCTTCAATCAAGGGCGAGGCATTCTCCGCCGTCATGGGAAGAACGCTGACAGCCTCCTTCGGATAGCCTGAGCGCCCCACGACATCGGCCAGCATCAGCGCAACCATTGGCGTCTTCGTCGCAGGTTTCAGAACGATCGAGCATCCGGCGGCAAGGGCAGGTGCGATTTTGTGTGCCACCAGATTGAGTGGAAAATTGAATGGCGTAATTGCCGCTATCGGACCCAGCGGTACACGGCGCAGCAACCCCATCCGATTCTTGCTGGCTGCCTGTGCGTCCAGCGGCAGCAAGTCGCCAGTCAGTCGCGTTGTTTCCTCTGCTGCATATTGAAAGCAGAATGTCGCCCGTTCGACCTCGCCGCGCGCGGTGCGGATCGGCTTTCCGGCCTCTGCCGAAATACATTGCGCAAACTCTTCGCTACGATCCCTCAACTCGGCGGCGATCTTGGCCAGTGCCTCTTGACGTTCGTATGCGGCGAGTTTGCGTGTGATCGCAAACGCCTTGTGTGCGGCATCAATGGCGTGCTCAACGTGCTCGGGCGAGGCCATTGAAACGCGCCCAACCACTCGTCGGTCGTATGGCGACGTCACCTCGACAACCTGCGGCGAGGTAAGCCACTGCCCCGCCAGGTAGAACGAATAAACTCCTCGGGTGGAGACGGAGGTCGGTTCAAGGGTGCTCATATCAGGCTTATCGCGGCTCATGCTAGGTAATGTTACACCCACAATCCAGTAGCTGGAGATTCGGTCTGCTGTGGGTTGAACAACAATAGACATCAGGTGCCCCAGGTTCGCGCCGATGCTTTTTCGGCGATAACCTGGGAATCAATGAGTCTCACCTCTGCGGTGTTTGTGGCTAATGCTGCACCTGGCCTCTAGCCGGCGTCCTGCAATTTCCCTCTCAGCAATAGCGTCAGTGGAAGAGTCGCCAGCACGGTGATCGCCACCACTGCAACTGCGATCCTGATGCCCGTAAAATCGCCGAGCACACCATAGATCATCGGGGCTATCCCGCCCGAACCAATCGTGCACGTGTAGAAGAACGCAAAACCTTCGTTCCTGCGATTCTCCGGCACCAGTTCAGGAACCGATCCATACAAAACCGACGACGTCCCATTCAGCGCAATGCCCAGCAGCGGACACAGCAGCAGAGACGGCTTGAGCGACAATCCCAACATCGCGAGGATGCAACTGGCAGTCAGTAATTCCGTGACCACCACGGAGCGCAGAATGCCCAAGCGGGCGGCGGCGACTCCGCAGACGAACTTCCCCATCGCTCCACCAGCAAAGATCAGGCTCAGAGCCAAGCCGATGGTCGAAACCTTTGCACCGTGATTGCGCAGGAGAAAGGGCAGAAACGTCAGAAAACCCATCCTTGTGGCGCTGTCGAGAATGCCGATTGCGGACAACGCGGCAAATGGCACCGAGTCGTCGCCGCTGAACAACCCACCCTTTTTCGTTTCCGCCGTTTTGGCTGTGGTAGGCGCCAGCGGGATGTTCACCAGCGCAATGAAAATCGCCACGGCGGCCACAAACCCGGATACGCCGAACAGATGCAGCGTCCACCGCCATCCCGCATAAGTAATCAGCAGAGCAGCCGAAGCCGGATAGATCAGCTTTCCGACGTCACCGCTAAAGTTGTATGTGCTCAGTGCGACTCTGGAAGCCTTACCCTGGTAGGCGTTCGAAATCGCGGACGAAGCCAACGGATGCTGTGTGCTCGCTCCAATTCCGCCCAGTACGAGTAACGCGACAACCACCAGCGCAGAGTTCGCAAATCCGAGAGCGACTACGGATGCGCCCGTCAGCAGGGTCCCAACGCACAGAACCTTCAGGATTCCCATCTTGCGCGCCAGGATCCCGGCAGGCACCTGGAACAGCGACATCGTCCCGGAAGCTGCAGCCTTCAATAGTCCAACCTGGAAGAAACTCAGCAGGAACATCTGCTGCCAGATGGGAAAAAACACATACAGCATATCGGTGAAACCATCATGCACGATGTGCGCCAGGCATCCGGCGAACATCACCCGCCATTTCTTCCCGGATGCAACTTCATCGTTATGTACTTGAATAGTGCTCTCCAGCACTGCGTGTCCCCTTACCGAATCTCTATAGCAGTTCCATGGTGATGTATCCAGCTCGTGTTGAGAGTGTCATCCTGACCCTCGAGCGTTGCAAAGGGGAAGCCCCCCAGCACCGTTCTGGTCTCCCGGCGGCCTCAAGCTTTTCGGCCAGCGATCGATTCTCTTTTGCCTTCGACCTCGGGGACACACTTACCATGGAATGCTCTAGCGGCGATCTATGTAATCAACGAACTCAGTCGTGATTCAAAGATTAAGATAGCAGACGCCGTCTGGATGATCGACACAAACTTGATTCATGCTGCATCCAATTGAATGTTGCTGTTCGCGAAAAATACCTATGAAAGCCAGACTGACGTTTCTCCTGCTGTGCGTGTTAGCGGTGTCTAGCGCAGTTGCGCAAAAGACGAAGAGTGGGTCCATCAAAACCTCCGACGGCATCCGTATCCATTACCTTGAAGCTGGCAGCGGCAGCCCTATCGTCTTCATTCCCGGCTGGACGATGCCAGCCTGGATCTGGCAAAAGCAGATCGACGAGTTCTCAAAGAAGTACCGCGTAATCGCCGTCGATCCGCGCTCCCAGGGTGAGAGCGACAAACCGCCCATCGGCCACCTGCCTGAAATCCGCGCTCGCGACTATAAAGAGCTTGTGGACCAACTCGGCTTGAAGCAGCCTGTCCTAGTCGGCTGGTCAATGGCCTGCGGCGAACTTCTGAAATATGCCGAACAATTCGGCACCGATGGAGTCGGCGGTTTGGTGCTGGTGGATGGCTTTATCCCGGAGAAGCCCAGCCCTGAAATGTTTGTCGGCCTGTCAGGATGGATGAACCAACTCCAACAGGATCGCCAGAAGCAAGCTGACGGTTTTGTCCGGAGCATGTTCAAGAAACCGCAGCCGGAGGACTACCTGAAGCGCGTCATCAACGCCTCCACCCAGGTCCCGGCAGACACCGCCGTCGTACTCATCTACAACATGATTGCCGTCAAGGATTTCTCCCCCGCATTCGCCAGAATCAATCGCCCCGTGCTCTTCACCTTTCAGCCCGAGATGCAGCCAACCGCCGACTTCCTGAAATCGAAACTCGGCGACAAACTTCGCCTCGAACGATTCGATGCCGACGGTCACGCCCTGTTCGTCGATGACCCTGAGAAGTTCAACCGCGTCCTCGAAGAATTCATTCAGAGCCTGCCGAAATAATCATCTAGTCTTCGTCGAGGTTTTGGACAAACATGCGAAGACCCAATTACGACCTAGCTGGCAGCAATGAAGCCAAGTACGACGGGCAAGTATGGGCATCCGCTCGGCGCTCATTGGTCGTGACGGCGAGCGGCTCGACAGTTGCCTTGCGACGTAGGTATAGCGAACGAACTATCGGCCATATAGCTCACTTTCTCAGAATACGATAGCGAAAGACATGGCTCTCTATTCGACATCGGCAACTTTCCCCTCGACCAAGATCACCTTCATTTCCGGATAGTAGAGCATCTCCTTCGCAGCCAGTTTGACCACCTTCTGCGGTTGTCCCAGGGTCGCCACAACTTCGTCCCTTGTCTGGCCGAGTGAAATCGTCTTAGGCTGCGGAGGTGGCATATCGACTGGAGATGGGGGTGGAGCGATGGGTGCCAGGACCTGTTGTCCTCTTTCTCGTGTTGGGCTGACTGCTGGTGCAGTGGGCGCAGGGGGTGCGTCGGCAGTTTCCCGCATGAGTGCTGGTGGTAACTCCCTTACAAGTCGCCATTCCGTTCCGATCGCACTATTGAAGCTGATGTTGTTGGTCTGTAGCATGTGATAGTCATCAATGAACACAAGCGATGCGGTCTCCCACCGGGTGGGAAACAAGAGCCCACCTTTCCACTTTTCCTTACCACTGTATTCGCCGGGTGCCGCTGTACGGTTCATCAGCAGGTGTGTTTCGCCAATCTTAAATCCCGCCAGGGCTTGTACAAGGACTCCTTCGAACTCAAACCCGTCGGAAGCGGCGTTATGATTCTTAATGATTGCCGTGCGCCATGAATACCCCCCGGCTGCGGCGCTCCAAATGCCTATTACCGGATCGACGCTTTGCTCCCGTGCAACGGTTTGGAGTATCTGATTAACATCCACCTTCACATTGCCAGCATTTTTCGACTTCTCGGCCGCATGTGCCGGGGCTAAAACGCAGACCAATAGGAGCAGGCATTGAAGACCTCTATTGCTCATATGTTCCTCAATTTGCGGATTGAACGTTCGGGGAAACAATATCACAACATTTCTCTCACGCTAGTCAGTTTGTGCGCTACGGGATTGGGTCGCGTGCCACCCAGATTCACCTTCTTCTTGTATCGGCGTGAATGGGACTTGCTGTGGTGTTTCTTATTTCATCAGTAGGCAGGTGGCCCATATCCGCCTTCCTTTGGCGAATGTGGGAGACGATGAAAGCTTACATCGCAGGTTTTTTGTCGCTTAAACTGATCTTCATGCCAAGCGGGGTCAAGCGCCTGGTGGGTGGCTGTGATCTTTCAAGAGGTTGTCCATTCGATCAAAACCGGAGAAGCTGATTGTGACGAGCAATCCAGTTTCCCGAGAAAGTCCGAATGGACATCCACAAGAATGCCCGACTTACCCTTCGTAGTCGAGAGCAACTGGCCCTATTTGTAGTCTCCGGTCAGCCCGGCGGGTTCTATAAAAGGGGATGTCAAGAAAAAACACTTCTCCGACGTTCTTAGGAGTGGCTGTTTCACTGACATCCTGCCCCTGTTTGCAGTTGCGCTTCTGTGTGCCGGAGGTTGGTTTTGCCTTTCCTCTTCTCAGGAGGTTTTGGTTTGAGACCATTCAGTTCTCACGTTGTCCGTTCGGCCTCTGTGCGCTTTTAAGCAGCGTGGGTAGTTTGCCAACCATGGTTCTATCTGAGACTCGAGGCCTATTGCTTTTTTGGGTTGTCCGAGGGGGCATACGGTGGCCCTTGAGACTGGACTGCTCGCCTAAACCCGCCCAGGATACTCACCCTCGAA
>Ga0316232_1000407_pt1 | contig 69451 bp, 59 predicted proteins | sample TBHtaG_FD_206006 | JGI IMG/M metagenome (GOLD analysis project Ga0316232, IMG submission 206006) | Freshwater microbial communities from Trout Bog Lake, Wisconsin, USA - TBH18025_13 | ecosystem: Environmental > Aquatic > Freshwater > Lake > Hypolimnion/Profundal zone | place: USA: Wisconsin...
TCGGCGCAGCTTGAGGAGCGCCTGCGTCCGCTCTACGAACGGCTGAAACTGCCGGCCGGCCGGCTGGAGCTCATGACCGGCATCCGCGAACGCCGGATGTGGCCGGCGGGCACGCGTCCGTCCGACGCCAGCGCGGCAGCGGGGAAGACCGTGCTGGCCAAATCCGGGCTGCGCGCGGAACAGGTTGAGCTTTTTATCCACGCGGCCGTCAGCCGCGACATGCTGGAGCCGGCCACCGCGTCCTTTGCCCATCGCAAGATCGGGCTGCCGGCCACGGCGCAGATTTTTGACGTCTCCAACGCCTGCCTCGGTTTCCTGAACTCCCTGACGGTCGCCGCCGGAATGATCGAGTCCGGGCAGATCCGCTGCGCACTTGTGGTCGCCGGCGAAAACGGCCGGCCGCTCGTCGAGCAAACCCTGGCGACGCTGCTTGAGCGGCCGCTGAACCGAAACGAGATCAAGCCCTATTTTGCCAATCTCACCATCGGATCGGGCGCCGTGGCGGCGGTCGTCTGCCACCGCTCCCTGGTGAAGGGCCGCGCGCACCGCCTGCTTGGCGGCGTGGCCCGCGCCGCGACCCAGCACAGCGAACTCTGCCAGGGGGATACCCATGGAGCCGAGGCGCTCGCCATGCAGACGGACTCGGAGCAATTGCTGGTCGCCGGGGTCGCGCTCGCGCAGGAGACGTGGCGTGAGTTTGCCGGCACCGCCGGATGGGGCGCGGACTCGTTTCACCGTTTCATCTGCCATCAGGTCGGCAGCACGCACCGCCGGAAACTCTACGAGGCGCTCGGCCTGGATCTGACCAAGGATTACTCGACCTTTGCAACGCTCGGCAACACCGGCTCCGTGGCGCTGCCGGCCACGCTGTCCGCGGCGGTCGACGCCGGCGCGGTGAAAGAGGGGAGCCGGGTCGGGCTGCTCGGCATTGGCAGCGGGCTCAACTGCCTGATGCTCGCGCTCGAATGGTGACCCCGGGCCAGATTCCCGACGGGCTGGCGCGGCTTTACCCGTTCAAGCCCCGGACGAGCGTCACGGCGACGGGCGCCCGCCTGAGCTATCTCGATGAAGGGCCGCGATCCGATGAAGCCGTGCTGCTGCTGCACGGCAATCCGACGTGGTCGTTTTATTACCGCCGGCTCGTGCAGGAGCTGGCGCCGACGCTGCGTTGCATCGCGCCGGATCACATTGGCATGGGGCTCTCGGAGAAGCCCCGGGACTACGATTACACGCTGGCGACCCGGATCGCCGATATCGGGGGACTGGTGGCTTCGCTCGGACTCAAGCGCGTGCACCTGGTGGTCCACGATTGGGGCGGAGCGATCGGGTTCGGCTTTGCGGCGCGCCATCCGGAATTGATCGGACGGCTCGTGATCCTCAACACGGCCGCGTTCGCGTCGGCGCGGATTCCGGCCCGGATTGCGCTCTGCAAAGCGCCCTGCATCGGACCACTGCTGGTGCGGGGCTTCAACGGCTTCGCCGGGCCCGCCACCTGGATGGCGATGCACCGCCGCAAGCTTACGCCGGAAGAAAAACGCGGCTATCTTTTCCCCTACGATTCGTGGGCGACGCGGGTCGCGGTCAGCGCCTTTGTGCGCGACATTCCGCTCGGCCCGGAGCATCCGAGCTGGACGGCGCTCAAGGCGGCCGAAACCGGCCTCGCCCAATTGCAGGGCCGGCCCGCGTTGATCGTGTGGGGCGGCCGGGATTTCTGCTTTGATGACTCGTTTCTCGCGCGTTGGCGGGAGCTGTTTCCGGCGGCCCGCGTTGAACGGCTGGCTGACGCCGGCCACTATGTGCTGGAGGATGCGGCGGAGGAAGTGATCCCGCTTATCCGCGGGCACCTCCTGAAGTAGCGCAGGCCTCCTGCCTGCAGTTTTGCCAGCAGCACGCAGGATTGCCTGCATTGCTTCACCGCCGGTACAGCTCCGCCAGTTCGCGCAGATAGGCCGTCGCACCGCCACTCAGCGCGCTCAGGTGCTCGACCCGGAAGCGCCACGACCAGTTTCCCTGCGGCACGCCCGGGCTGTTGAAGCGGGCGGCGGAACCGAGCCCGAGCAAGTCCTGCAGGGGAATGATCGCGAGCGCGCAGACCGATGCGTAGGCGGAACGGAGGAAGTCCCAGTGCACTTCCTGGCCGTTCACGCGCAGGTAGCGGCGCACGTGATCCCGGGTCTTCTCGTCAGCCGTCGCATACCAGCCGAGGGTGGTGTCGTTGTCGTGCGTGCCGGGATAGACCACGCAATTCGCGCGATGGTTGTGGGGCAGGTAAAAATTGTCCGAGGTTCCGCCGAAGGCGAACTGCAGCACGGCCATGCCGGGAAGCCCCGTGGCCTCGCGCAGGGCGATCACCTCGGGCGTGAGTGTGCCCAGATCCTCGGCGATCAGCCTGGCGTCGGGCAGGGCGGCCCGGATGGCGCGGAAAAAATCCAGGCCGGGCCCCGGCACCCAATGGCCCGGCCGGGCGGTGGCGGAACCCGCGGGAATTGACCAGTAGGCCTCGAACCCGCGGAAGTGATCAATCCGCACGAGATCAAAGAGGGCGAAATTCGCCCGCAGCCGGGCGAGCCACCAGGCATAGCCGTCGGCCGCATGGACCGGCCAGTCGTAGAGGGGATTGCCCCAGAGCTGTCCGTCGGCGGAAAAATAATCCGGCGGGCAGCCGGCCACCGCCACGGGGAGCGAGGTCTTCGGATCCAGCTGGAAGAGCCGCGGATTGGCCCAGACGTCGGCGCTGTCGAGCGCGGCAAAGATCGGCGCATCGCCGATGATGCCGATTCCCAGGGCGGCGGCGCGGGCCCGGAGCCGGGCCCATTGGCCGAAGAAGAGATATTGGATGTACTCGTAGGCCTCGGAGCGCTCCGCGAGCTGGCGCGGCAGGGTTGTTTTGCGGGCACTGGCCGGGGTGCGCACGCTGGCGGGCCATTCCCACCAAGGCTGACCGGCGAAGTGACCCTTCAGGGCCGAGAACAGGGCGTAGTCGGGCAGCCAGGCGGCGTGCTGGCGGCGGAAGGCTTCGAAATCCCCGTAAGGCAGAAGCTTCCGGCCGCTGCGGACGAATTGAGCATGGGCTTGGAAAAGGACGGGCCATTTGAGGTTATAGAGCGCACCGTAATCGACGCGGTCGCCACCGAGCCGAAGCAGGGGCGCGAGATCCTCGTTTGTCAGCAGCCCGGCCCGCACCAAGGCGGCGACATCAATGAGGTACGGATTTCCGGCAAACGCCGAGAAACACTGATACGGGGAGTCACCATAACTGGTCGGCCCGAGCGGGCAGATCTGCCAGTGCCGGAAGCCGGCGGCCGCCAGGAACTCCAGAAAGGCGACGGCATTCTCATCCAACGAACCGATGCCATAGGCCCCGGGAAGGGCTGTTGGATGGAGCAGGACACCGGCATGCCGGTCGCCGCCCGTGAGCCAGCCGTAGAGCGGGTCAGTCATGCACAATGTTACTTAACATAATATTCATTGTGCGTATTATGCCTATGAAAACACTACCGGGCTGGGCCCCAATGACTGCTGAAGGGAAAGTAGATGAACAATGGCCGACCGACGACGTCCTTGGCGGGCACAAAGCCCCAATACCGCCCGTCGGCGCTGCTGCCGGAATTGTCGCCCATGGCAAAATATGAGTTAGCCGGAACCGTGAGGGTTTCATCGTCTGTAAGCAGAAGGCGTGCCCCGCTGGATGCCGGGCCATTGAAATAGCCGCGGTACTGACCCTCGCGGCGGGCATTCATCTCGAACGCCTGGGCGCCGCTGATCGGCTGTCCGTTGCGGTAGATCACCGGTTCGTGAATCTGGATCGTGTCGCCGGGTGTGCCGACCAGCCGTTTGATGTAATACTGGTCGAGACCGATGCCGGGAATGTTGCGGGTGGCAAAGACGAAACCCTGCCCTACCTGGGGCCGCACGAAATTGTAGCTGACGCGATCGACAAACAGCATGTCCCCGGTGATTTCGTCAAAGGACAGCAGCCGATCGCCTGCCTTGACGAACCGTCCCGTGCGCACGCAAGTGGTCGGCAGGCCGTTGACCAGTCTGGTGACGGCCTCACCCGCGCTGATTTTCGCCTGCACGGTCGCGAGGAAGTCACGGGGTGACCTGACCCGGCCATTGGAGAAGAAGGCATCCGAAACCACCCAGTCGAAATCGTAGTCAAACGGCACCGTGACGGTTACCGGACGGTCATCGACAAAAAGGGTATATTCCCGCAGCTGGGCCGGGAAGATCAGCCAGGTGTGCCCCGGCACGATGCGGCAATGCACGAGCCAGCGGCTCTCACTGCCACCGACGGGGACCAGCACCTCGCCATCCGCCGGCGCATCGAGCCGGTGCGGCCAAGCTCCCCGAGACACGATGCGCACGGCCTCCTTCAGCGCCCCGGGTTCGTCACTCGGCTTGGCAAAAATCTCGGGCGTCATGCCGTTGTAGGTCGGCCACATCGAGTTCGTGGGGATCTTGAAGGGCTGGACGAAGTACGACTTGAGCCCGATGATCACGATCGCGGCCACGAGGAAGAATTCGACGTTCTCGACCAGCGCCGTCTTGGGGTAAAAGGCCCCGCCCGTGCGCCGCAGCACGTCCTCGAGCGACTCGATGCCCTGCTTGAGCTCGGCGGCGCCGACCTTGGTCTTGAGCTGCAGGCGCAGGCCGTCGGTATTCCGGCGCAGGTCCTCGGCTTCCTCGGCCGGCAGCAGATCGCGCCGGAAGCACCAGATCTTGTCCGCCAGCTCCAGCCAGTTGGCCGCGGCTTCGCGGGCTTTGGTCTCTTGCGATTCAAACAGGCCGAACATGGTGGGATCAGTTGTTCTGCAGGACCTTGATGAAGGCGTCCGGTGGGATGGAAACCTTGCCGATTTGTTTCATCTTCTTTTTGCCCTCCTTCTGCTTGTCGAGGAGCTTGCGCTTGCGGCTGATGTCACCGCCATAACATTTTGCGGTCACGTCCTTGCGCATTTCCCGGACATTGTCGCGGGCGATGATTTTGCCGCCGATGGCGGCCTGGATCGCCACCTTGAACATCTGGGGCGGGATGATCTTGGCGAGTTTCTCACAGAGCTGGCGTCCCTTGCCCTCGGCTTTCTCCCGGTGCACGATGCAGGCAAAGGCATCCACCGGATCGCCGTTGATCATGATGTCCATCTTGACCAGGTCGGACGCGATGTAATCGCCCAGCTCGTAATCCATCGATCCGTAGCCGTGGGTGATGCTCTTCAGGCGGTCGTTGAAATCCACGAGGATTTCATTCAGCGGCAGCACGCACTTCAGCATCACCCGGTTCATGTCGAGCGTGTCGGTATGCTCGCAGACGCCGCGCTTTTCCATGATCAGCGCGAGGATGTCGCCCATGGAGTCGTTGGGGAGGATGATCGAGGCGCGGATCGTCGGCTCCCGGATCTCCAGGATAGTGCCCGGGTCCGGCATGTTGACCGGGTTGTCAACGTCGATCTCCTCGCCGCCGTGCTTGATCACATGGTAAATCACGCTCGGGTAGGTCGAAATGATTTCCACGTCATGCTCGCGGCGGATGCGCTCCTGGATGATCTCCATGTGAAGCAGGCCGAGGAAGCCGCAGCGGAAGCCGAAGCCGAGGGCGAGCGAGCTTTCCGAGGCATAGACAAAGGCTGCGTCGTTCAGGCGCAGGCGGCCCAGGGCCGCCTTGAGCTTCTCGTAGTCGTCGCTTTCCAGCGGATAAAGGCCGCAGAAGACCAGCGGACGGACCTCCTTGTAGCCGGGCAGCATCTCCGTCGCAGGCCGGGCCGCGTGCGTGATGGTGTCACCGGTCTTGACGTCGGAGGTGTTCTTGATGCTCGAAACGATGTAGCCGACGTCGCCGGGCCCGAGTGAGGCGATCTTCGTCATCTTCGGCATGAACACGCCGACTTCCTTCACCTCGGCCTTCTGCCCGTTGCTCATGAGCATCATCATGTCGTTGGCCTTGATGGTGCCCGAAAAGACGCGCACGTAGGCGATGCACCCGCGGTATGAATCGTAGAGCGAGTCGAACACCAGGGCCCGGAGCTGCGGATACGTCGCCCAGCGCGGCGGCGGCACGCGGCTCACCACAGCCTCGAGGATGTCCTGGATGCCGATGCCGGACTTGCCGCTGGCGAGGATCGCCTCCTCGGCGGGAATCGACAGGATGTCCTCCAGCTGGCGGGTGCAAAGCTCGAGGTTGGCGCTCGGCAGGTCGATCTTGTTGATGACCGGGATGACCTTGAGTTTCTGGGCAAACGCGAGATGGGCGTTGGCGACGGTCTGGGCCTCCACGCCCTGGGCTGCGTCGATCAGCAGCACGGCGCCCTCGCAAGCCGCAAGGCTGCGCGAGACCTCGTAGGAAAAATCCACGTGGCCGGGCGTGTCCATCAGGTTGAGCTTATAGTCGAGCCCGTCCTTCGCGCGGTACGTCATGGTGACCGGATGCGACTTGATCGTGATGCCGCGCTCCTTCTCGAGGTCCATCGAGTCGAGGTGCTGGTCCGTCATCACGCGCTGCGCGATGGTGTTCGTATGCTCCAGCAGGCGGTCGGACAGCGTGGTTTTACCGTGGTCGACGTGCGCGATGATGCAGAAATTGCGGGTGAACTTATGGGGCATCGTCAGGCGGTCAGGTCAGAAAATTCGGCAAAACTTTTCACGGCCCAGGCTTTGTCGGTCCGGCGCGCCATCCCGGTCAGCACCCCGCCCGGCCCGAGTTCCCAGAACTCGGCCGCCCCGGCGGCCGCGGCGCCGCGCATGCAATCCTCCCAAAGCACGGAGGAAACGACCTGCTTTACCAGCGCCGCCTTCAGGTCGGCCGGCGCGGTGACTTTCTGCCCGGTGGTATTCGTAAACACTGTGAATTTCGGGGCCGCAAACGGGATCGGCTCCAGGTAGGCCGCAAATGCCGCGCGGGCCGGCTCCATCAGCCGCGAGTGGTAGGCGCCGGCGACGTTGAGCGGGATGACCTTCTTGATGCCCCGCTCCTTGGCCGTGGCGACGGCCGCGTCGATCTTCGCCTTTTCCCCGGAGACAATGATCTGCCCCGGTGCGTTGAAATTGGCGGCTTCGATGTCAAACTCGCGGCACAATTCGTAGACCTTGGCGCGCTCCTCGCCGATGATCGCCGCCATGCCGCCCGACGTTTGTTCGCACGCCAGCTGCATCAGACGCCCGCGTTCGGCGACCACCCGGAGTCCCGTCGCAAAGTCGAAGACCCCGGCCGCGCAATAGGCCGTCAACTCGCCCAAGCTCAGGCCCAGGGCAAACTGCGGTTCGCCCGCCGGGAGCCGGCCCTGTTCCCGCAAGGCGGCGAGCAGCGCCAGGCCGTGCACGAACAGCGCGGGTTGGCAGACCTTGGTCTGGGTCAGCTCGGGTTCCGGGCCCTCGAAACTGATCCGCGCCAAATCCCAGCCGAGGACGGTATTGGCCTCGGCATACAGCGCCCGCGCCGCCGGCGACTGCTCCGCGAGCGACCGCCCCATACCAATCTTTTGGGCTCCCTGACCGGAAAAAATTAGTGCCAATGCCATGGTTGAACCGGTTAGAACATCCCCCGACGCCGGAAAAACCAAGCCCTAAAAACGTTTCAATTGCGGGAAATATTTCGCATCAGACGGGGCTTTGAGCAGGTCCAGGGGAGCAGGTTCCGATTTGGCCGGGCCCGGGTCGCCCGGAACCGGGGCAAGCAGGGAGGCCGCGGGCGGCGGCGCCGCGCCGGTCGGGGCCGGCGGGCTGAGCAATTCCTTCATCGCCGTTTGCGAACCTGTGTCCGGGGAAAATTCCGCCAGATAGGGGTTGGCCCGCCGCTCCGTGGAAGGTGAACCGGCGGCGGCCGCGTCAACCGCCGTCACCCCGTTGTCGCTTCGGACCAAGCCATCGGGCATGCCGGTTTCGGCCGGCCCGCCGGCCCCTCTTTCCGGGGCCGCTGCCAGGACCGAGTCCGCCGGTTTGACCTTAAGGAGTTCGAGATCCTTCGGTGTCATCCAGGCGGACATGTAAGTCGTCAGCGGATTATCCGCCGCCGCAGCCGTTTGTGCTGATGCCGCCCCGCGGGATTTGCGTTCATCGCGCGAGGGTTCCTTGCTTTCGGCGGCGAGCGTTGTGGCCGGTTCATCCTCCTCTCCGACTGCAGCCGTTGCAGGTTTTGCCCCATCCCGGCTGCCGGGCTTCTTGTCATTCATCGCATCAACCAGCCAATTTCCCGTTTTCCCGTTTTTTAGATCCTGGGCTTTCTTTTTCTGGCTCGCCTCTGCATCGAGGAAACCTGCCATCTCATCATTGGATAGATGCATTGCAGGGGCCTCCACCCGCGGGAGCTCGATCTTTTGTGGGTCGAGCGCGGAGGATTTGGCGCCCTTGATCAGGTCGTAGTCGCGCTTTGCGGCACTGATGGCGTCCTCGGGTGGAGGTGGCGCGGAAGAGACCGGCTGCTCGGCGCGCAGCCCGGCGGCCAATAGGCCCAGAAGCAGGTACCGGCTGCGCCGCAAAGCTGGCATGGAGCGGGTATCAGGTCTTGATGAAGATGCCCTTGAGGTTCATCTCCAGCGCCTGCGGATTTGGCGAGAAGCGAAGGCCCTCGGCCTTGCTGATTTTGCCCGCCTTGATGAGGCGGAAGATATCCTTGTTGAACGAGAAGCTGTTCGAGTCGGTGTTGCCGTCGAGGATGCCTTGGATCTTCTCGAACTGGCCTTCCAGGATCAGGTTCTTGACGACCGTGTCGGCGTTGAGGATCTCGTTGGTCGGCACGCGGCCGCCCCCTTCGAGCGCCGGCACAAGTTTCTGGCAGATGAAGCCGCGCAACGAACCCGAGACTGCCCGGCGTGCCTGGATCTGTTCCTCGGGCGGAAAGAACTCGAACAGCCGGGTCAGCGACTGCGCCACGGTCGCAGCGTGCATGGTCGAGAAGACCAGGTGCCCGGTCTCGGCGGCGGAGATTGCGGTTTCGAATGTTTCACGGTCGCGCATCTCACCGATGAGGATGATGTCGGGATTTTGCCGCAGGACGGCCTTGATCGCCATTTCAAAGCTCGGCACATCGAGGCCGATTTCGCGCTGCTGGAAGAGCGATTTCTCGTCCTGGAAGGTATACTCGATCGGGTCCTCGATCGTGACGATGTGCTTGTCCAGGTTCAGATTGATCCAGTTGAGCAGGGCGGCCATCGTGGAACTCTTGCCCGAGCCGGTGGCGCCGCAGACCAGGAGAATGCCATCCTTCGCCTGCGCGAGCTTGAGCATGGGCTCGGCCTGCACCCCAAGGTCCTCGAATGAAGGCACCCGGCTCTTGATGTGCCGCATCACGATGCTCACCAGCCCGCGCTGGTGGAAGGCGTTCACGCGGAAGCGGCCCACGCCCTCGGCCGAATAGGCGAAGTCGACCTGCCCCTCGTCCTCCCATTTCTGGCGGAAGACCTTCGGGACATGTTCATCCACAAAGGCCTGGGCCTCCGGGCAGGAAATCGGATCCATCTCGACGGGCTTCAGGCGGCCGGACAGGCGCACATAGCCGGGCTTGTTGGATTTCACGACGATGTCGCTCGCGCCGCTTTCGACGGCGAGTTTGAGCAGGTCGTTGAGCATTTCCGTGTGGGGAGTGGCCATGGGTAAAAAAGCGTTGCGGATTCCCTATTTCACCATGCCTTCTACCGCAAGGCAACATTGCCTGCTCCCATGAAACTCCGCCCGCTCACTGGTACGCTCACGGCGCTCGTCACGCCTTTCAAGAATCACGAGGTTGCTTACCGCGATCTCGTGAAACTCGTCGAGCACCAGATCAAAGGCGGCATCAACGGCCTGGTTCCGGTCGGCACCACGGGCGAGTCGCCCACCCTGAGCCACGAGGAGCACATGGATGTGGTTCGCTCGGTCATTGCGACCGCCCGCGGCCGCGTGCCCGTGATTGCAGGGACGGGATCCAATTCCACTGCCGAAGCGGTCGAGCTCACCCATCAGGCCCATGCGGCGGGTGCCGATGGCATGCTCGTGGTCACGCCCTATTACAACAAGCCGAACCAGGAGGGCTTGTTCCGACACTACTGTGCCGTGGCGGAAGCGACGGACCGGCCGATCATCCTGTATTCCGTGCCCAGCCGTTGCGGCATCGAGATCAGCGTGCCGGTGGTGGAGCGCCTCCGGGCGAAATACCCGCATGTCCGCTGGGTCAAGGAGGCCGGCGGCAATGTCGATCGCGTCGACCAACTCAAGCAGGCCTTGGGGTCTGACATTACTGTGCTCAGCGGCGATGATGCCCTCACCCTGCCCTTCATGGCCGTCGGCGCCGAGGGGGTCATCAGCGTCGCTTCCAATCTGCTCGTCCGGGAAGTCGGGCAGATGGTCCGTTTCGCCCTGGCCGACGATTACGCGAAGGCCGCGCGCCTCCACCGCCAGCTCTATCCGTTCTTCAAGGCCATCTTCCTCGATCCGAACCCCGTTCCGATCAAGGTGGCGCTCGCCCGGTCGGGTATCATCGCCTCCGCGGCGGTTCGTCCGCCGTTGAGCGACCTGACCCCGGCTTACCTTCCCGTGTTGATCAAGGCCCTCGCGACGGCGCGCAAGTAACCCATGGCCCTTCGCATCCTCATCAATGGCGCCAAGGGTCGCATGGGCCACGCCCTCTCGGCCTCGGCCGGAGAACTCGGCCTGGTCGTCGGAGCCATGGTGGATGCAGGTGACGACCTGGCCACCGGCCTCGCACAGTCCGATGTGATCGTCGATTTCAGCTCGGCTCACGCCACGAAAACCCTGCTTGAACAGGCGATCGCCCGGCAGAAGCCGATCGTGATCGGCACCACCGGACACTCCGCCGCCGAAAAAAAGGAACTCCTCGCGCTCGCCGGCAAAGTTCCGTGCGTCTGGGCCGGCAACTTCTCCGTCGCGGTCAACCTGCTCTTCGCCCTCACCCGCCGTGCGGCCGCCGTCCTCGGCTCGGATTACGACGCTGAAGTCGTCGAAATGCACCACCGGTTCAAGAAGGATGCCCCCAGCGGCACGGCGGCGCGCCTGCTCGAAATCATCCTCGAGGAGCGCAAGCTCACGGCCCAGGCGCTTCGCCATGGCCGCCAAGGCATCACGGGGGAACGCACGCCGGCCGAGGTCGGCATCCATGCCTTGCGCGGCGGTGATGTCGTGGGCGATCACACCGTCATGTTTGCCGCTTTGGGCGAGCGTTTGGAACTCACGCACCGGGCCAGTGACCGAGCGATCTTTGCCCGCGGTGCCCTGCGGGCGGCCCAGTGGGTCGTCAAGCAGCCGCCCGGGGTCTTCGATATGCAGGATGTGCTCGGGCTGAAGTGAGGCCATGATCACCTCGATCCAGGGTACGCTCACGTCCGCCACCCCGCTGCATGCCATCATCGAGCTGAACGGCTTCGCCTACGAGGTAAACATCCCTGTCACTACGGCGGAGAAACTGCCACCGCCCGGCGCCTTGGTGAAACTCCATACGCTCGTCATCTACCGCGAGGACTCGCAGACACTCTACGGCTTTGCCACCGCCGCGGACCGGGATTTTTTCCGGCTCATGATCGAGCATGTGACCGGGGTCGGGCCGAAGGTGGCGCTCAGCATCATGAGCCGGCTCTCACTGGCCTTGCTGGAGGACGCGATCCGGGTCGGCGATATCGCCACCCTGGCGAAATGCCCGGGTATTGGCAAAAAGACCGCGGAGCGGCTCGTCGTGGAGCTGAAATCGAAAGTGGGCGCGGTCGGCAGCGCGGCCCCGACGATGGACGGTGCAGCTCCGGCCGAGGCCCCCGCGGGCGGTCCGCATCGCGATGCGGTGGCGGCCCTGGCGGCCCTCGGCTACAAGACCGCCGACGCCGACCAGGCGGTGCGCCGCGCGGCACTCATCCTCGGGCCGAAGGCCTCCACCGAGGCCTTGATCAAGAAAGCGCTGAGCTGAGCTATTTCTGGAAACGGACCGCGGCCATCTCGACCTTGCCTTGGAAAGGGCGAACCGCGCGGTTGGGCCGGCTCTCCGCGGGCAGATTTGACCGCCCGTCAAAGCGCAGGTCGTCAATCGTGACGCCTTCCATCGAGGAAAGCTGAACGTTGTTCATCCAGCTGCCAAACGAACCCTGGTCGGAGGCTGTCGCGGCATCCGCCAACTCGGCATTCTGTTCGCGGAGCTTGAGCGACCGCGGGCCGAAGGCGGGCTGGAGCACAGGCCGGGCGGCGTGGCTGGCCGGGGCCATGACCAGGGCCGGCTGAGCCGGATGCGGGGCCGACACACTCATAACGGCGGGCTGTTCCAACCGGGAGCGCACGACAAAAACCAAGGCGAGGCAGGCAGCCATCGCGCCGAGGCCCGTGGCATAGGTAGCGAGCAGCGGAGCCCGGCGACGGGGCTTGAAATCCACGGTCTTTGGCGCGTCCGCGGTGGCCTCTGCGTGGAAGGCCGCGCTCATCACGGCGCAGGCTTTCTGCATCTGGCAGTATTGGCGGTAAATCCGGCGGCGTGCGGGATTCGACTCCACCTCGGACTCAAGCAGCTTGGCGTCTTCCGGGCTGATCTGGTGATCAACGTAGAGGTTCAGGAGCTCGATGAACTTGGACTCTTTCATGGCGGTGTTGGGTCAGGGTTTTGCAGGGTCAGGCTGCAGGGGTCAGAGTTTGAAGTCTTCGCCGAGTTTGGCGCGAAGGCTCTCGCGGGCGCGGGCAATGCGGCTTTTCACGGTGCCGACCGAGATGCCGAGGATGTCGGAGATTTCCTCGTAGGAGAGATTCTTGATATTGCGCAGGGTCAGGATCTCGCGGTGCTTCGCACTGAGCTTTTCCATGCCCTGGGCGATCCGGTCGACGAACTCCTGGGTGACAGTGATGTCGTCGGGCGTCTCCACTTCGGCGGGAATGAGATCAGCCAGGGTGGTGGCATTGTCGGCGCTGACCGGGGCGTCGAAGGAGACGGACTTGTCCCGCTTGCGGCGCCACCAGTACCAGTAGCGGTTGCGGGCCAGGTTGGTGGCGATCTGATAGAGCCAGGTCGAGAAGGCGGAGTCTCCGCGGAAATTCGCCAGGCCGCGGTGGGCACGGATGAAGGCGTCCTGCGTGACTTCCTCGGCGTCCTGCGAATTGCGCAGCAGCTGGTTGACCATCGCGTAGATACGGTCCCAGTAGCGCGATACCATCTCATCGAAGGCCGACTGGTCGCCATTCTTGAAACGGTTCACGAGCACCTGATCGAAGGCTACTTCCTGAGCTTTGGTTGACATACGTTCAACTTCGCTCTGATGGGCATATTTTTGGATTGTTCCCAAATTCGTAATGAGTGGACGGTTGGCTTAGGGTCCCGCCGTGGTGCGGTCAATGCCCGCGCCGTAGCTCGCGCACCCGAAATTACTTGCCAAAGCTCGACGCCGGAACCTATTTCGCGCTTTTACTTTGCCCGGGGGCTGGTAGCTCAATGGTAGAGCAGTTGCCTTTTAAGCAATTGGTTCTGGGTTCGAATCCCAGCCGGCCCACCACTTTTACATCCCACTCAACTCTCCCAGCATAAACCGCGTCCGAGCCTCATGAAGCGTCTCATCATCGTTGAAGACCAAACCGCCATCCGGGAGATGCTCGTTGAAATCCTCCGCCTCGATTCGAATTATCAGTTGGTGGGGGAAAGCGGCGACGGTCAAAGCGCGGTGGCGCTCTGTCTCGAGGCCAAGCCCGACCTGCTGGTCCTGGATGCCAAGTTGCCGGGTTTGAATGGCGTCGATATCCTCCGGCGCATCGCCAAGAAACTCCCGGGCATGCGGGTCCTGATCTTCTCGGGCCATGAGAACCCCGTGCTCGTCCGCGAAATGCTCGAGGCCGGGGCGCACGGCTTCGTCGAGAAGACCGCCGGCCTCATGGAATTCAAGAAGGGCCTTGAGACCGTCGCCAACGGCGGGACCTATTTCGGGCCCGCGGTCGCCGCCCTGCTCCGCGATGTCGTGGCCAACCCCGACGCCAGCAGCGCCTCAGATTTCCTCACCGACCGCGAGCGCGAGATCCTCCAGCTCGTGGCTGAAAGCCACAGCACCCGCGAGATCGCCGCCAAGCTCGCGATCAGCATCAAGACCGTGGACAACCACCGCACCAACCTCATGCGCAAGCTGAACCTCCACGACGTCGCCAGCCTGACCCGCTATGCCCTGGAGGTCGGGCTGATCGAGCAGAAGAAAGCGCAGTAAAACCTTGCCGCGGCAATCAGGTTGCCCAATAGATTTTCCGCCGACCACCTTGACCACCTCCATGAATAACGTCTCGAAGAAACTTTGCCTCGCCATCGTCAGCGCCGTGTTCGTTCTCGCGGGCTGCGCCAAAAAGCCGGTCCGCCCGGATCCCGGTTCCACCGTTCTCGGGCCCACCAGCGGCGGCACGATCACACCGGAGCAGATCAATCCGGCGGTTGACCCGAATGCGGCCGGGCTGGAGAAGCGCGACCCGAATGTCATCGAGACCGATGACATGATCAAGGGACTGCTCGCCCCGGTGTACTTCGACTTCAACGAGTCCGCCCTCAAGACTGCCGAGCGGGCCAAGATTCAGGCGGCCAAGGACTATCTGGCCAAGAACCCGCAGTATCGGATCCTCTTCGAGGGCCACAGCGACTGGCGCGGGACCGACGAGTACAATCTGAGCCTCGGTGACCGTCGCGCCACTGCGGCCAAGAAATACCTCATCTCGCTCGGCATCGCCGCCGACAAGGTCGAGTCCAACTCCAAGGGCAGTCTGGAGGCCTCGAAGAATGCCGATGAGGCCACGATGGCGAAGGATCGCCGCGCAGAGATCATCGTCCTCAAGAAGTAATCCGCATTCTCCTCCCTTCGACAAAAGCCCCGGTGAAAACCGGGGCTTTTTTATTTTCGCCTTCGGGGCGGATCGCTGACCCTGCTGTGCATTCGCCTATTTCTGTGCGATCGCCGCTAGAATCCGGCGCGACGTCTCGATGCCCTTTTTCATGACATCGAGGTTAAAGCTTTCATTCGGTGCGTGCAGGTTGTCCTCCGGCAGGAACAGGCCCATCATGACCGAGTCCAGCCCGAGCACGCGCTTGATCTCGCCGATAATCGGAACGCTCCCGCCCTCGCGCAGGTACAGCGGAGCCTTGCCCCAGATCTCCTTCACCGCGGCGTCGGTGGCGCGAAACGTCCGCGCCAGCACCGGCGATTGGCCGGGCGGCGTATTGGTGCGCCCCGGCGGAACGACGATGTACGGCAGGCCGGTGTGTCCGTCGACGATCCGCAGCTTTACGCCCTTCGGCGCGCGTGCCTCGATCGTCCGGTAAACCAGTGCCTTGATCCTCTCCGGGTCTTGATTGGCGACGAGACGGCAGCTGATCTTCACGAAGGCCCGGCTCGGAATGACGGTCTTGCTGCCCTCGCCCTGGTAGCCGCCGCCGAAACCGTTGAACTCAAGCGTCGGAAAGAACCGTACCGCCTCAAACGGCGTGATGCCCGGCGGCGTGTGGAAGGAATCGATGCCGAGAAACCTCCGGTAGTCGGCCTCGTTGCCGCCCAATTTTCTCAGCTCCTCGCGTTCCCAGGGCTCGACGTCGAGCACGTCGTCATAATAACCCGGGATGTTCACCTTTCCATCGGGCGTATGCAGCGTCGCGCAGAGATCCACCAGGGCCTGAATCGGGTTCAGCAGCACACCGCCATGCAGGCCGGAATGCAGGTCGCTCTTCGGCCCGACGGCTTCGATCTCGAAAGTCACCAACCCGCGCAGTCCGGCAGTGATGACCATCTGCTGTTCATTGGGTATGCCGGTGTCCGACAGGAAAACGAGGTCGGCCTTCTTCAGCGTGTCCTTGTAGCGCTCGAGGAACGGCAGGAAACTGGGGCTGCCCATCTCCTCCTCGCCTTCGATCAGAAACGTGATCCGTAACGGTAGATCCGGGTTCTGCTCCAGCAGCTGACCGACCGCGGTCAGGTGCGTCATCAACGGTCCCTTGTTGTCCGCGGCGCCCCGGCCGTAGATCCGGTTGCCCCGGATGGTCGGCTCGAATGCCGGCGACTGCCAGAGGTTGAGCGGGTCCGCCGGCTGGACGTCGTAGTGCCCGTAGATGATAACATGCGGCCAGGAGACGTCGCCACCGCGGTGCGCGAGGATGATGGGATGCAGGTCGGTCTTCACGACCTCGACGGCAAAGCCCATCGAGCCGAGGAGGCCGGAGACGAATTCTTGGGCGCCGCGCATGCCGTCCTTGAACTTGGAGTCGGCGGAGACGCTCGGGAAACGGATGAATTCCTTCAGTTTTTCAACGGGATCGAACATCCCCTTACGATGGCGGAGAATCACCGTCCGCGCCAACCGCAAAAAGCCGCATCCCGCTCAAGCCTGCCGGCTCGCCTGCGATCAGGCGGCCCGGCGCGTCCGCCGCGCCCAAAGCCAGATGCCGGTAAAAACCGCGAGGAGCACGGCAGCCCAGAGTGAGTAGGACTGGGTGCGGGCGAGTGCCTCGTTCAACTCCTCGAGATCGTCCTGAAACCGGGCCCACAGCCAGTGGCCGGCCCAGACGAAGGCCGGCACGCTGACCAGCGCCGCAAACCCGTCGAGAAGCATGAACTTCAGGTAAGGGACCCGCATCGAGCCGGCGGTAAAGAAGATCGGGGCGCGCAGCCCGGGCAGGAAGCGGCCGATCAGCAGGGCCAGCGCTCCGTAGCCCTCCATCAGGCGCTCGACCCGGATCTGCTTTGAGGGCGGATGGATCCGCCGGAGCCAGCCCGCTGCGAGCATCCGCGCGCCGACATGCCTTCCGGCGAGGAAGATCATGGTGTCGCCGCCCAGCACGCCCGCGTACATGTACAGGCTCACCTTTATCCACGAGCGGCCGTCCATTTCGCCCAGTGCCCCGGCCAGGATCAGTACGACATCCTCGGGGACCGGCAGGCCCAGCCCGCACAGCAGCAGCAGGCCGAACGGCCCCCAGAGCGAAAGCGGCGTGCCTTGGAAATAATCCAGGAGGGTTTGAAACATGCGGGAGTCAAGTGGCCGGGCCGTTGTCCGAGTCGCGGGTCTGGCCGCCTCCCCTGCGTCCGGAGCCAGCGGAACTTGTTCCGGTTATCCCGGCTCAATGTTTGAAATGCCGGATGCCCGTGAACACCATGGCCATCCCCCGCGCGTCGGCCGCCTTGATGACTTCTTCGTCCCGTACCGAGCCGCCGGGCTGGATCGCCGCCGTCGCCCCCGCGTCGGCCGCCGCTATGAGTCCGTCCGCAAAGGGAAACAGCGCTTCGCTCGCCACGACCGAGCCCTTGAGATCGAGCCCGGCTTCGCCCGCTTTCCAGACTGCAATGCGCGAGCTGTCCACGCGCGCCATCTGGCCGGCGCCGACCCCGAGCGTCCGCTCGCCGCGGCAGTAGACGATGGAGTTTGATTTGACGTGCTTGCCGACGATCCAGCCAAACTTCATCCCGGCCCACTCTTCCGGCGTCGGCGCCCGCTTCGTCACGACCTTGAAGTCCGCGGCCTTGCCCAGCGTCGTGTCCCGGTCCTGGACCAGCACACCGCCCACCACGCTCCTGATTTCCCGGAGCGAATCCGCCCCCAGCCCTTCCTTCGCAATCATCAGGCGCAGGTTTTTCTTTTTCGCGAAGATCGCCAATGCCTCGTCGCTGAACCGTGGGGCAATGATCACTTCGGTAAAGATTTCCGCGATCGTCGCCGCCAGCGCCGACTCCAGCGTGCGGTTGACCACGATGATGCCGCCGAAAGGAGCCTGCCGGTCGGTGGCAAAGGCCAGTTCCCATGCCGCTTCCAGCGTGTCGGCGCTGGCCACGCCGCAGGGATTGGTGTGCTTCAGGATGGCGACGGTCGGGCGCTCAAACTCGCCGATGAGGTACGTCGCCGAGGTGATGTCCAAAATGTTATTATAGCTGAGTTCCTTGCCCTGCAGCTGCTGGTAGTGTTCGTGAAATGACCCGTACAACGCCCCCTGCTGGTGGGGATTCTCGCCATAGCGGAGACGCTGGGCCTTTGGGTAGGTAAGCGTGAGGGTTTCGGGAAAACCAGACAACGCTGCCAGGTCCGGCTCGGTCGCCTGCGTCTCAAGATATTTCGCGATCGCGGTATCATAGCTCCCCGTGCGCTGGAAGACCTTCAGCGCGAGCTTGCGCCGCAGAGCAGGCAGCGCCGCGGGATCCGCCAGCGCCGTGAGGACCGCCGGATAGTCGGCGGGGTCGCAGACCACCGTCACGCTCGCGTGATTCTTGGCCGCACTGCGCAGCATCGAAGGGCCGCCGATGTCGATGTTCTCGATGGCTTGCTCGAGGGTGACATCCGGCTTTGCGACGGTTTCCTCGAAGGGATAGAGGTTCACCACCACCAGGTCTATTAGTGCGATGCCGGCATCTGCGGCTTGGGCGAGATGTTCGGGCTTGTCGCGGCGGGCCAGCAATCCGCCGTGGATTTTCGGATGCAGGGTCTTGAGGCGGCCTTCCATCATCTCTGGGAAGCCGGTATGCTGGCTCACCTCGGTGACAGGCAGGCCCTTCTCGGCAAGCAGCTTGGCGGTGCCGCCGGTCGAGAGCAGCAAATAACCATGCTGTTGAACCAGCGCCGTGGCGAATTCAACCAGGCCGCTTTTGTCGCTGACGGAGAGAAGGGCGAGTTTTGCCATTGAAGAATGGTCAGTGTGTGCGGCCGTCCAAATTGGCGGCAAGTCCGAAAGCCTCTTGCTCATCACGCCTTAGCGGCTCTCTTATGCGCTGTGTCCTGCTCCTGCGAACTGCCCGGCCTCACCGCCCGTCTGGATAAGCTTCATTACCACCATGGCGGAGCCACCCTGCCGGCCGACCAGCCGCACGCATTCGTCTATTTCATCACGATCCGGAACGGCTCCGACCATACCGTCACACTCCTCGGCCGCAAATGGGTCGTCGAGCACGCCGATGGCAGCCGGCTGGTGATCGAGGGTGACAAGATCGTCGGCGAGACCCCGCGCCTCGCTCCCGGGGAGGAATTTTCCTACAACAGCTACCATGTGACCGGTTGCGACGCCACGGCGCGGGGATCGTTTCACGGCGTCGACGAGCTGGGCCGGCGCATCCATGTGCTGCTGCCCGCCTTTTCCATGGTCGTTCCCGTCGCCTGAGAAAAACAACCTCGTTCTTCCGGGTTTTCTCCTTCTGAGTGTCCGGTTACATAAATGAAGCTCATTGATTTGAACCGTGACGGCGGCATCGGCGCCAATTCCAATTTTGTCCAGTTTGGCGATGTCCGCGTCCTGATTGACTGCGGGCTTCACCCCAAAAAGACCGGTCGGGCCGCCTCGCCCGACCTCAACCTGATCCGGAACGAGAAGCTCGACCTGATCATCATCACGCACTGTCACCTCGACCACATCGGCAGCCTGCCGGTCGCGATGCGCGAGCATCCGGACACCCCCGTGATCATGACGACCTCGAGCCGGATGCTGATCGAGCGCATGTTGCACAACTCGGCCAATGTCATGCTGCGCCAGAAGGAGGAGAACAATATCCCCGATTACCCGCTGTTCACCCACGACGAGATTGACCGCTGCGGCAAGCGTATGGTCGGCCTGCCCTTCGGCCACGCCAAGAAATTCCGCGGCGCCAAGGACGAGATCGAGGTCATCTTCCACCCGGCCGGCCACGTCGCCGGCGCCTGTGCCGTCGAGATCCACCACAAGCACCGCCAGGTCTTCTTCACCGGCGATGTGCTCTTCGAGAACCAGCGCACCCTGCCGGGCGCAAAATTTCCCGCGGGCCACTTTGACACCGTGGTCATGGAAACCACCCGCGGCACGACCGAGCGGCCCCTCGGCAAGGAGCGGGTCAACGAGATCGCCCGGCTCATCGCGAGCATCAATGACACGATCAAGCGCGGCGGGTCGTTCCTCATCCCGGTGTTCGCCCTCGGCCGCATGCAGGAGATCCTCTCGGTCATCCACGATGCCCGGAAATTCGGCCGGCTCGCGGAGTGCCCGATCTATGCCTCCGGCCTGGGCATGGACCTCGCCGACTACTTCGACGAGATCTGCCGCAAGACCCGGCACGTGAACTTCAACCGGGGCATCATCAAGGATCTCAAGATCAAGCCGACGCCCCGCAAGCTTACGCCGGGCGAAGACCCGCAGCAGAACGCCCTCTACATCATCAGCTCCGGCATGCTGGTCGAGCGCACCCCGAGCTACACCCTCGCCTCCGGCCTGCTCAGCCATGCCCGCAACACGATCGGCTTCGTCGGCTACTGCGATCCCGAGACGCCGGGCGGCAAGCTCCTCGCCGCGAAGCACGGCGACAACTTCATCTTCGAGACCGCCCACGTGAAGGCCAAGGTGAAGGCCCGCGTGGAGCGCTTTGAGCTGAGCGGCCACGCCGACCGCGAGGAACTGCTCGAGTTCGCGATCCAGACGGAGGCCCGTTCCATCGTCCTGACGCATGGCGATCCCGCCGCGCGCGCCTGGTTCGCCGAGCAGCTCGCCCTGCAGGCCCCGCAGATCAAGGTCCTCGATCCGGTGCCGCTGAAGACCTATCAGGTCTAGGTCCCGAGTCCTCCCGCAGGGACGGGTCGCAAGCCGCCCTACAGCTTCAGCACGCTGCGCAACCGCGCGCACATCGCCGCATTGCCGGCGACGTACAGGATCCGCTTCATGTTCAGGTCGAATTCCCGCAGCGGAAATTGCTCGCCGTTGAGGAACTCCACCCGGCCTCCGCCCGCGAGGCAGAGCGGCACCGCCGCGGCGATGTCCCAGATCTTCACGTTGTGATCCACCGTGCCGTCGAGGATCCCCACCGCCACGTAGGCGAGGTGCAGCGTGCTGCTGCCCAATCCGCGGATCTTGAAGTTCTCCACCAGGGCCTGCGCATGCGGCGCGAAACGCTTGTCATAGGGGCTGTGGAAGCCGACGACCGACTGCGGGTTTGGGAGCGCTGCGCTGCCGCGGGCCGGACGGTCGCCGTCAAACAACCCGTGGCCCGGTCCGCCATGCATCAGCCGCCGCCGCGCCAGGTCGTACACCACGCCGTAGACCGGCCGCCCATCCTCCAACAAGGCGAGCGAGATGGCGCAGTTTGCGATGCCCAGCGCATAATTGTTCGTGCCGTCGATCGGGTCGAGGATCCAGGCAAAGCGCTTGGTCAGCGCGACCGGTTTCCCAGTGCGCGCCAGCTCCTCGCTGCAGGCGTCGTCATCGGGAAACTGGGCGAGCAGTGCGCCGATGATCCCCTCGGAGATGGCGATATCCACCGCGGTCACGCGGGTGCCGTCGGCCTTCCATTCGCTCCGCGCCCGGCCGAACTCCCGGTGCAGCAACTCGGTCTGCGCCAGCACGGCCCGTTGGGCGGCGGCGATACGCGCGGTGATTTCAGGCGAGGCCATGCGGGCGCCACTGCAGGGGAAATTGCCCGTTCCCCCAAGCCTATTCGCCGCCCGGCTGCCGGCCTCCGAGCTGGTGGCCGTGCTGCACCACGCCGCCGCGCCCCCGGTTGTTCAGCCGGTCCAGCACCCCGGCCAGCCGGCGCCTTTTCTCGTCGGACTGCGCGAACATCTCCAGCTGCCCCGCCGCTTCCTCGACGCCGGAGAAGCGCACGCTCACCAGCCGCAGGGGCCGGCGCTTTTTCCACGCGGCCCTCAGCAGGGGTACCACCAGCGGGTAAAACGGCGCCTCCAGGTCCGTCGCCGTCTCCAGGCTGCGGCCGTGCGACTCCTGGCTGAAATCCGGATAGCGGATTTTCACGGTCATCGTGCGCACCCGCTTCCTGTCTTCGCGGATCTTCGGCAGCAGCTCGTCCACCATCCGCTTGGCCACGCGCTCGATCTCCGAAAACTCCGCGATGTCCCGGGCAAAGGTTTCCTGCTGCGAGTAGCTCTTGGCGTCGTCCCGTTCCAACTCCAGCGGCCGGTCGTCCTGTCCCCGGGCCATTGCCTCCACCTCGCGCCAGCCCGACCCGAAGATCGCCTGCAGCTCGCTCCCGTTTCTCGCGGTCAGGTCCCGGACGAGCCTGATCCCGTGCCGCGCCTGCAGCTCCGCCTCGGTCTTGGCCCCGATCCCCGGGAGCTTCCCGACCGGCAGGGGCGCGAGAAACTCCGCCTCGCTCCCGGGCGGCACCACGACGAAGCCGCGCGGTTTGCGCAGCTTCGAGGCGATCTGGGCCACGAGTTTGTTGGCCGCGATGCCGAAGGAGGTCGGCACCTGCAATTCCTGCCAGATCCGTTGCTGCAGCGCCATCATCCGCGCCTCGATTTCAGCGGAGCTGGCGAATCCGCACGGCTGCAGGTCAAGGTAACCCTCATCAATCGAGTTCCGCTGCACGAGCGGCGTGAGGGTTTCGCAGAGGTCGAACATCTGCCGCGACATCCGGCCATAGAGCCCGGAGGTATGCGGCAGCAGGATCAGGTCCTGGCACACTTTCAGCGCCCGCGCGGTCGGCATTGGCGTGTAGACGCCGCAGGCCCGCGCCTCGTAGCTCGCCGACGAGATGATGCCCCGCTCCCGTCCGCCCACGGCACACTTGGTCCCGCGCAACTCCGGCTTGAGCGCCAGCTCGCACGACACGAAGAACGCGTCGGCATCGAGGTGGACGATCAGCGGCAGCGTCATGTCCGGGATGGTTTCGCGCCCTGCGCCCACTTTTTCAAGGCCACGCCGGTCAGGGAACGCTCGCAAGCCTCGATCGCGCTGCGCGGACCGGCGCAAAGCAACTCGCCGCCGTGCCGGCCGCCGCCCGGCCCGAGGTCGATGATCCAGTCGGCGAGGTTGATCACGTCGAGGTTGTGCTCGATCACGATCACGGTGTGCCCCTGGTCGCGCAGTTTGAACAGCAGGTCCATCAGTTTCTGGATGTCGACCCAGTGCAGTCCCGTGGTCGGCTCGTCGAGGATGTAGAGGGTGCTGCCCTGCGTCCGCTTGCTCAGCTCGAGCGACAGCTTGAGCCGCTGCGCCTCGCCGCCCGAGAGCGTCGTCGCCGACTGGCCCAGGGTGAGGTAGCCCAACCCGACCGCATCGAGCGTCGCCAGCTTGTCCAGAATTCGGGGCAGGTTGCGGAACAGCGTGATCGCCTCGCGCACGGTCATCGCGAGGACATCCGCGATGGATTTCCCGTGAAACAGGATCTCCAGCGTCTCGCGGTTGTAGCGCCTGCCCTCGCAGCTCGGACACGGCGCATAGGCGTCCGCCATGAACTGCATGTCGAGCTTGATGGCCCCGTCGCCCTGGCACCGCTCGCAACGTCCGCCGCGGACGTTGAACGAAAACCGGCTGGCCTTGTAGCCGCGCACCTTCGCCAGCGGCACCGTGGCATACAGGTCGCGCAGCAAGGTGAGCAGGTCGACGTAGGTCGCGGGATTGGAGCGGGGGCTCCGTCCGATGGGCTCCTGGTCCACCTGCACGAGCTTTTCGAAAAAATCCAGGTTCTCGATGTGCCGGTGCTTGCCGGGCACGGTCTTGGCGCCGTTCAACCTGCGCGCGGCCGCCGCGGCCAGGACATCGTTGACCAGCGTGCTCTTGCCGGAGCCGCTCACACCCGTGACGCACGTCAGCAGCCCGACTGGAAACCGGGCATCAATGCCCCGAAGATTGTTCGCCCGCGCCTCGCGCACGGTGAGCCAGGCCCCATCGGGCTCCTTGGTCTTCGCGTCCTTCACGACCCCAAGTCTGCGCGCGAGGTATGGGCCCGTGCGGGACACTTTCGCCGACAGTTGCATGCACTGCTCCGGCGTACCCTGAAACAGCAGCTGGCCGCCTTCCACGCCGGCCTCGGGTCCGAGTTCGATCAGCTCGTCGGCCAGGCGCATTGTGTCCTCGTCATGTTCGACCACGAGCACGGTGTTGCCGCGATCCCGCAAGGCGACGAGGGTATCGAGGAGTTTCTGGTTGTCGTGCGGGTGCAGGCCGATGCTGGGTTCATCGAGGACGTAGATGACGCCCATCAGGCCCATGCCGAGCTGTGTCGCCAGCCGCACACGCTGGGCCTCGCCACCGGACAGGGTTGCATAGTCGCGATCGAGCGTCAGATAGCCGAGGCCGGTCTCCAGCAGGAAAAAAAGCCGCTGCTCGATCCCGGTCACCACGTCGCGCACCGCCTCATTGGCCGCGTGGCGGGCCACCAGTTCCCGCGCAAAGGCATGCGCCTCGCCAATGTCGAGCTCCATGAATTGCGGAAAGGTCCTGCCGCCGAGTCCGACCGCGCCGCTGCGGGCATTCAGCCGCGTGCCGTGGCACTCCGGGCACTCGCCCGCGACCATGAAGGTCGTCAGCCGCGCCTGGAACCCCTCGCTGTCCGTGTGCCGGAAACTGTCCTCGAGGTCGGCGATGACGCCGGCAAACGGCATAGCTTTCGCCTCGCGCATGCGGCGCAGCTTGAAGGCAAAGAGCCGCTCCCCCGCCCCGTGCAGGATCGTGTGCCGCGTCTCCTCGGGCAGTTTCTTCCACGGCACGTCCGCATCGAACGGCAGCTGCTCGGCCAGCTGCTTGAGCAGCGCGTTGTGCTTGATGATGAGATTCTTTCCGCCGATGCGCCACGGCTTGAGCGCGCCTTCGCGCACGGATTTCTCCGGGTCGGCCACGATCAGCTCGGGCACGAACCGGAGTTTCCGGCCGAGACCGTCGCAGGTCGGGCAGGCTCCTTCGCGGTTGCTGAAGGAGAAATGCCGCGGCGTCAGTTTCTCAAAGACATCCCCGCACACCTCGCAAGCCAGCGACTGGCTCAGGGCCAGCTCGCGCCAGGGCGCCTCGGCGGTCTTCTGCGCCAGCACCACAACCCGGTCCTTCCCCTCACGGAACGCCAGCTCCAGCGAATCGGCCAGCCGGGAGCGCTGGTCGGCGCTTGCCACCAGCCGGTCAACCACGATTTCCACGGTCATTTCCTTCGTCCCGGCCCCGGCCGGGATCAGCTTGGGCTCGTCGAGGTTCCGGATCTCCCCGTCGAGGCGCACGCGTTGAAAGCCCCTTTGCCGCAGCCGGGGCAGCTCGTCGCGCAGCACGCTCGGCTTGGCCCGCATGAAGGCCGCCAGCAGCAGCACCCGCTCACCCGCGCACTCGGTGAGCACCCGCTGCACATTGTCATCCAGGGAGCGCTGGATCACGCGGCCGCCGTCCTTGGGGCAGCGCTGCTCGCCGCTGATGGCCCAGAGGAGCTGGGCGTAGTCGGCGATCTCCGTGGCCGTGGCGATGGTGCTGCGCGGTCCGCCCGCGCCGGTGCGCTGCTCGATGGCCAGCACCGGTGACAGCCCGTGGATGAAATCCACGTCGGGCCGGCGGAGTTGCTCGAGCACCTGTCGGGCCTGCGTCGAGAGCGACTCCATGTACTTCCGGTAGCCCTCCGCATAGATCGTGTCGAAGGCCAGCGACGATTTGCCCGAGCCGCTCGGCCCGGTGATGACGACCAGCCGGCCGCGCGGGATGCGCAACTCGAGGTTCTTGAGGTTGTGCTCGCGCGCGCCTTTGACGTGGATGTGGGTGGCAGCCTGCATGGGTCGAACGCGCACGTTACGCATATTCCGGCGGCGTCAAAGCGATAACCATCGATTGCGAGTCCGGCCCGGCCGAATTGGTTCTTGAACTGGCTTGGGCGACTTCGTTTCGTGCCAGCAGAACAACCCCGGGCGTCCCCAGCCCCACTACCCCAACCCCTTCGCAGCGGACTCCCCCGCGGGATCCGATGCGCCCCGTGTATACCCCATGAAAGCTCCGACCTCCCCACGTGTCCTGCCACGCTGGTTCCGCGGTGCCCTGGCCGCCGGCCTGGGCTACCTGCTGCTGGTCCCGTTTGGCCATGCCTTCCCGTTCACCGACGGCGACCTGACGGGCAGCTTCGACAGCACATTCTCATTCGGCGGGCTGTACCGCCTGAACAATCCCAGCCCGCAGTTCTACGGCACGACCAATTCCTTCAACGGAGTCGCCGGCCAGCAGAACTCGGTCAACACCGACGATGGCAACCTGAATTACGGGAAAGGCTGGGTGTCGGAGCTCTTCAAGGGTTCCCACGAACTCGAGCTGAAATACCACGACTACGGGTTCTTTGCCCGCGGCTACTACTTCAGCGACCTCAAGACGGATGACACCCTGCGCACGCCGCTTTCCAGCGAAGCCAAGGACTTTGTGACCCGCGGAGGCGAGCTGCTCGATCTCTACGTCGTCGGCAAGTTCGAGGTCGGCGACGACCTGCCGCTGGACATCCGCTTCGGCCGCCAGGTCCTGAGTCTCGGGGAAAGCACGTTCATCCCGAACGGGGTCAACGTAATCAACCCCATTGACCTCTCCAAGCTCCGGGCGCCCGGGGCCGAGCTCAAGGAGGCGTTCCTGCCGGTCAACATGCTCAACGTCTCCATCGGCCTGGGCAAGAACGTGACCTTCCAGCCGTTCTGGCTGCTCGAGTTCCGCCCGAACGAACTCGAACCTGCCGGCACGTATTTTTCGACCAACGATTTCGCCAGTCCCGGCGGAAAGAACGTCTACCTCGGATTCGGCACCCTGCCCGACAACGGTGTGCTCGGCGCCATCCCCCGCGCGGCGGACCACACCGGAAACAATTACGACCAGTTCGGCGCGGCCCTCCGCGTGCTCGCCCCCGGCCTGAACGACACCGAGTTTGGATTCTATTTCGCGCACTATCACAGCCGCTCGCCGCTGATCAGCGCCATCACGCCGACCGCCCCGATCGATTCCAACCTTGTGATCACCACGGCGACGAATCTCGCCGTCGCCAACCTCGCCCCGGTCATGATCGCGAACGGCTATCCCCCGGCCGGGGTGCCCTCGGCGCTCAACACCCTGATCGGGGCCGCCCTCACCGGCGTGCCGGCCGCCGCGCTCCCCGCGAGCCTTCAGCCGTTCTATCCGGCCGCCCAGAGCATCGCGGCCGGTGCCGGCAAGATCGGCCTGCTGACCGCCGCGGCGGGCGGCCGGTATTTCGACGAATACCCCGAGGGCATCCAGATGGTTGGTGCGAGCTTCAACACCTCCCTCGGCCAGTCGGGCATCACGTGGCAGGGCGAGATGTCGCTCAAGAACAACATGCCGCTGCAGGTGGATGACGTGGAGCTGCTCTTCGCGACCCTTTCGTCACTCAACCCGGTCTTCGGCGCCAACAATCAGATCGGCAATTATTACGGCCAGCTGAACACCGTGATCCCGGGCTACCGCCGGCACCGCGTGGTGACCGCCCAGACCACATTCACCAAGGTCTTCGGTCCGGTGCTCGGCTCCCAACAGCTCACGCTCGTGGGCGAGGTGGGGGGCGTCTGGGCCAACCTGCCCGACAAAAACGTGCTGCGCTACGACGGCGCCGGCACGTTCACCAGCGGCAGCGCCACCGCGATGACCAACACCGGCTTCGGCGGCCTGCCGGCGACCCCCGCGAGCGCTTTTGCGGACCCGTTCTCCTGGGGCTACCAACTGCTGGCCAAGCTCGATTACAACAACGTGTTTGCCGGCGTGAACGTCTCGCCCTCGATCGCCTTCTCCCATGACGTGAACGGGAACACCCCGCTGCCGCTCGGCAATTTCGTCACGGGCCGCAAGAGCGTCAATCTCGCCGCGGAATTCTCCTTCCAGAACGCCTGGTCCTTCGAGATCCGTTACGTGAACTTCTTCGGTGGCGGCGTCTACAACCTCCTCAGCGATCGCGACTACGTCTCGACCACGGTCAAGTACTCCTTCTAACCGCCAGTGGAACACCCCGCCATGAAAAACCTTCTCCTTTCCGTCCTCTTCCTCCTCGCGGCCGCCGGGCTGCGCGCCGCCATCAGCGAAGCCCAGGCCGCCCGGCTCGGAGCCGACCTCACTCCGCTCGGAGCCGAAAGGGCCGGCAATGCCGACGGCACCATTCCCGCCTGGGACGGCGGCATCACCACGCCGCCCGCCGGCTACAAGGTCGGCGACCACCATCCCGATCCGTACGCCGCCGACCAGCCGCTCTACACCGTGACGGCCGCGAATCTCGCGCGCTACCAGGACCGGCTCACGGCCGGGCAGATCGCCCTCCTCAAGACCTATCCCGATTACAAGTTGGTCGTGTATCCCTCGCATCGCAGCGCGTCCAATCCGCCGCGGATCTACGAGGCCACCCGCCAGCACGCCACGACCGCGCAGCTGACCGAGGGCGGCAACGGCATCACGGGATCCGTCGTGGGCATCCCCTTCCCGATTCCCGCCAACGGTCTCGAGGTCGTCTGGAACCATCTCACGCGCTACCGGGGCGTCGCCGCCTCCCGCCACATCGGCCAGGCCGCGCCCCAGCGCAACGGCAGCTACACCCTCGTGGATTTTGAGGACGAGTTCCTTTTCAACTACTGCCGCGAAGGCATGACGGAGGCCGGCCTCAACAACATCCTCATCTATTTCAAACAGTCGGTCACCGCTCCGGCCCGTCTCGCCGGCACGATTCTTCTCGCCCATGAGACGATGGACCAGGTCAGGGAACCGCGCCACGCCTGGGTCTACAATCCCGGCCGCCGCCGTGTGACCCGCGCCCCGAATGTCGCGTACGACAATCCTGGCACCGCTGCCGACGGCCAGCGCACCAGCGACCAGTTCGACATGTTCAACGGCGCCCCCGACCGTTACAACTGGAACCTGGTCGGCAAAAGGGAGATGATCGTCCCCTACAATTCCTACCGGCTGCACAGCGACAAGGTGAAGTACGACGACATCCTCAAGCCGCTGCACATCAACCAGGATCTTGCGCGCTACGAGTTGCACCGCGTCTGGGTCGTGGACGCGACGCTGAAGCCCGGGACCTCGCACCTTTACTCGCGCCGCACCTTCTACGTGGACGAGGACAGCTGGCAGATCCTTGCGGCCGACCAGTACGATTCGCGGGGCGAGATCTGGCGGGTCTCCGAGGCGCACTGCATCAACTATTATGACGCCCTCACCTTCTGGAGCACGCTCGAGGTCCACACCGACCTGCAGAACGGACGGTACCTCGTGATCGGGCTCGATAATGAGGGCAAGATGTACGACTTCAGCCTCAAACGGACACCGGCCGACTACAGTCCCGACTCATTGCGCCGCGATGGCATCCGCTGACGAGAGGCCGGCCGGCATCTGCCCGGAGAATGAGGCCGGGCCTGCCCGTCTGCATCGGAATGTCCGTCAGGAAGGCAAGACGCGAAGCGGCGCGCAGAACCCGGAGGCATACGTCGGGAGCGTGAGGTGGGGCCGGGCCTTTCTGCGTGTGGCCGGCACCGCCCTGTTTCGCAGCTTCACGCTCGCCGCGCTGGGCATTGTGGCGGCCCGGGCGGCCGAGACCGCCCCCACGATGCTGTTGCTCGACGGAGCGATGGCCGGTCCGGCCATCGTCGTGGTCGGCGAGCGTGGGACCATTCTCCGTTCCACCGATTCGGGTCGGACCTGGCAGCCTTCCGCGGTTGCCACCGCCGCCACGCTGACCGGGGTGGATTTTGCCGCCGGTACCCCGCAGGGCTGGGCGGTCGGTCACGACGCGCTCATCCTCGCCACCGCCGACGGCGGGCTGACGTGGCGAAAGCAGTGGCAGGGGGAAAACCTGCAGGATTCCTTCCTCGATGTGATCGCACTCGACCCTCGGCATATCATCGCCGTCGGGGCCTATGGCCTGTACGTCAGCTCGGCCGATGGCGGCCGGACGTGGCTCCGCCGGAAGATCAGCGACGACGACTTTCATCTCAACCGCATCACGCGCGGCCCGGCCGGGACTCTCTATCTCGCCGGCGAGCACGGGACCCTCCTGCGCTCTACCGACCAGGGTGTCCATTGGCAGCGCCTTGCCTCCCCTTACGAAGGGTCCTTCTACGGGATCCTGCCGCTGGATGCCCGCACGTTGGTGGCGTACGGCCTGCGTGGACGGATTTTCCGGTCCACGGATGATGGCGCATCATGGATCCCGGTCCCCGACGATCTTCCCGTGCTCATCGCCACCGCGGCCCGGACCCCGGGCGGCAACCTCATCTTCGCCGGTCAATCGCGCGCCTGGCTGGTGAGCCGCGATTCGGGCGGTTCGCTCGCCCCGTGGCCGACTTCCTTCACCTCCGCCGTGGCGCAGCTGATTTCGCTGCCGGACGGTTCGCTGCTTTCCCTGGGAGAGGCGGGAGCGGTCCGGCTGCCCGGTCCGCCCTGATCGCCCATGCTCGCCAGAGTCGCCACATGGATTTTCCGGTTCCGCCTGCCGCTGGTCGGCGTCCTTGCTGCCTTCACGCTGGTCATGGGCGGGTTTGCCCTGCGGCTGCACGTGGATGCGAGCTTCAACAAATCGCTGCCGCTCGGCCATCCTTACATCCGGACCTTTGTGAAATACCAGGGCGAGTTCGGGGGCGCCAACCGCGTCCTTGTCGCCCTCATGGTCCGGCAGGGCGACATCTTCACGCCGGAGTATTTTGCCCAGCTCCGCAAGGTCACGGACGAGGTCGCCTTTCTCCCGGCGGTGGACCGGGCGCAGGTCCAGTCGCTCTTCACCCCCAATGTGCGCTACATCGAGGTCGTCGAGGACGGCTTTGCCGGCGGCAATGTCATCCCCGCGGACTTCACCCCGACTCCGGCCCATTTCGCGCGGGTGCGGGAGAACATCATCAAGTCCGGCAAACTCGGCCAGCTGGTCGCCACCGACTTCACGGGCGCGCTGGTCAGCGCCCAGTTGCTCGAACTGGACCCGCGCACCGGGCGGAAGATCGACTACCTCCGCGTAGCCGACGGACTCGAGGCCATCCGGCGCCGGGTCGAGCACGACAGCGACGGTGCGATTTCCGTCCACCTCATCGGCTTTGCCAAGGTCATCGGCGACATCAGCGATGGCGCCCGCGGAGTGCTCCTGCTGTTTGGCGTCTCCATTGTCGTCACGTCGCTGCTGGTGTGGCAGTACGCCGGCCGGTGGAAACTCGCCGCCGCGCCCGTGGCCTGTTCGCTGGTGGCGGTCGTGTGGCAGCTGGGCGCCCTGACTGCGCTCGGCTACGGGCTCGACCCGTTTTCCATCCTCGTGCCCTTCCTGGTCTTCGCCATCGGCGTCAGCCATGGCGTCCAGAAGATCAGCCTGTTCCGCAACGAGATGCTGCAGGGCCATGACGGCCCGACCGCGGCAAAACATGCCTTCATGCAGCTGATCGTGCCCGGGGTGGTCGCGCTGCTGACCGACACCGTCGGTTTCCTCACCATGCTCGTGATCAGGATCCCGGTCATCCAGGAACTCGCCATCATCGCCAGCCTCGGGGTCACGGTGATTGTCATCACCAATTTCTTCCTCCTGCCGATCCTGCTGTCCTACCTGCATCTGCCGGCCTCCTACGGCCACTGGGTCGCCGCGCGGCGGGTCCGCACCGACCGCTTCTGGGCGCGCCTCGCCCGCGAGATGAAGCCCGTGCCTTCCCTGGTCATCATCGCGCTCTGGTTCGCGCTCGGCGTGTGGGGCTATCGCAAGGCCGGGCAGGTTCGCATTGGCGACACCCAGGCCGGCGTGCCGGAATTGCGGCCGGACTCGCGGTACAACCGCGATACGCGAGTGATCACCTCCCGGTTCGGCATCGGGGCCGACATGCTCTCGGTGATGGTCGAGACGGTGCCCAACGGCTGCGTTGATCACGAGGTCGTCACCTTGATGGACCAGTTCGAGGGCCGCATCCGCGCGGTGCCCGGGGTGCAATCGGTCCTCTCGCTGACCACGGTGGCCAAGCTGGTGAACGCCGGCTACAGCGAGGGCTCGCTGAAGTGGCGCGTGCTCCCGCGCAATCCGCAGGCGCTCGCCCAGGCTGTCTCGCCCATCGAGACCGCGACCGGCCTGCTCAATGCCGACGCCAGCGTCATGCCTGTCATGATTTTCCTCGCCGATCACAAGGCCGGCACGCTCCGGGCCGTGACGGACGCCGTGAAGGCGTTCGCCGCCGAGCATCCCTCCGCAAGGGCCCGGTTTGTCCTCGCCGGCGGCAACGCCGGCGTCATGGCCGCCACCAACGAGGTCGTGCAGGCGGCGCAGACTCCCATCCTGCTCTGGGTGTTCGGAGCGGTCATCGCGCTTTGCCTGCTGACGTTCCGCAGCGCCCGGGCCACGCTTTGCATCGTGGTGCCGCTCGCGATCGTCAGCTGGCTCGCCTATGCCCTGATGGCCGGCCTCGGGCTCGGCCTCAAGACCTCCACCCTGCCCGTGGTCGCGCTCGGCGTCGGCATCGGCGTCGACTATGGGATCTACCTCTTCGCCCAGTTGCACGGCGCCCTGAGGGCCGGGCGGGATTTCGAGGCGACCATGTTCGCGGCGCTGAAGGACACCGGGACCGCCATCGTCTTCACCGGGCTCACCCTCGCCATCGGCGTGAGCACCTGGATTTTTTCCGACCTGAAATTCCAGGCCGACATGGGGCTGCTGCTGACGTTCATGTTCCTGGTCAACATGCTCGGGGCCATCGTGCTGCTGCCGGCTCTGGCCCGCTGGTGCTTCCACCGCTGGCGCCGCGCGGGCTGAGGGTTTTCCTTGGCCTTGGTCCCGCTTTCCCCGAGGGTCGGCCCATGCCGGCCGAAGCTCCCGCCACTTTCTTTACCGCCACCCAGCGCCGGGTGATCGGAGGGACCCTGTTGCTGCTGTCGGCGGGCGCGGCCGTGGCGGCGGTCATGCTGGCGTTCATCGTGCTCAGCCGGTTCGTCGGCTATTTTTCCGGAGTGCTCTGGCCGCTCGCCGTGGCGGGGGTGCTGGCCCTGATCCTGCGCCCGGTCGTGCGCCTGCTCGAGGTGCGCCTGCGGCTGCGCCGGCCCGCCGCCGTGGTTCTGCTCTACGGGATTTTCCTGCTCCTGGCCGCGGCCGCGCTCATCATCGTCCTGCCGCCCGCCGTCGACCAACTCCTCGACTTCGCGGCCTATGCCCCGTCACTGTGGGCCAGCGGCACGGCGTACGTGCAGCAGCATTATCCACAGTGGGTCGCGCTGGTGCAGCGGGAGCTCGGCAATCCCACGGTGCACGAGATGGCCGAGGGGTTGATCTCTGAATTGAAAGCCATGCTGGCGAACTCCTTTCCGTCGCTGCGCGCGGCCGGCGGCGGCGTCCTCGGGTTGTTCAGCTTCGGCACCCACGTGGCGATCGTGCCGGTCTACCTGTTTTTCTTCCTGCTGGCGAGGGGCGGATCCTTCGAGAAAATCGGCCCCAACCTGCCGTTCCTCGGCGCCGGCCTGCGGGCCGACATCGTGTTTCTCCTGCGGGAATTCGTGGGCATCGTGGAGTCCTTTTTCCGCGGGCAGATCCTCATCGGCCTCATCATGGGGGTGCTGCTGGCCGCGGGCTTCACGCTGATCGGCCTGAAGTTCGGACTGATCATCGGCCTGGTTGTCGGGATCCTGAACATCGTGCCCTACCTCGGCAGCATCACCGGGCTGGCGGTCACCCTGCCGCTCGCCTTTCTCCAGCCCGGAGGCGGCTGGCGGCTGGTGGGCCTCGTCCTCCTGGTAAAGATCGTCGTGCAGGCGGTCGAAGGCTGGGTGCTCACCCCGAAGATCATGGGCGACCGAACCGGGCTCCATCCGGTCACCATCATCGTCGCGATTTTTTTCTGGGGTACCGCTTTCGACGGCGTGCTCGGCATGCTCCTCGCCATCCCGCTCACCGCCTTCTTCGTGACGGCGTGGCGCCTGGCCAAGCAGAAATATTTCAGCGCCCCCGCCTGACCCGGCGCCGCCCGTTGCGCATGGCCTGGGAGATCCATCACCGCAAGGGCGTCTGGCTGCCGCAGATCGGCTGGTGGCTCGACGCCCAGTCCCGGGCGGAACGTTCCTTTGTCTCGCACGCGCATGGCGACCACATCGCGCGGCACAGGGAAGTGCTCTGCTCACCGGCGACCGCGCGGCTGCTGCATGCCCGCCTGCCGGGCCGCCGCGCCGAGATAACGCCGCCATTCGGCCGGCCGCAGGCCCTCGAATTCGGGACCACTGCCACGCTTCATCCCGCGGGTCATATCGTCGGCTCCAGCCAGATTCTCCTCCAGCACGGGGAGCACGGCTCGCTGCTGTACACCGGGGACTTCAAGCTCCGTCCCGGCCTGGCGGCCGAACCCTGCACAACCCCGCCGGCCGACATCCTGATCATGGAGACGACATTCGGACTGCCGCGGTACGTTTTTCCGCCGGAGGCGGAAACCATCGCCCGGATCATTGAATTCTGCCAGCGGGCGGTCGCGGACGGCGTCACGCCCGTCCTGCTATGCTACAGCCTCGGCAAAAGCCAGGAAGTCCTCCGGGCCCTCGCGCCGGCGAACCTCCCGGTAATGCTGCACTCCGAGACCCTGCGCCTCACCCGCCTCTGCGGACAACTGGGCGTCCCGTTCCCGCCGTACCGTGAGTTCGGGGCCGGCGAAGCCGCGGGCCACGTCGTGATCTGCCCGCCACATGCCTCGGGCCTGCTCAACCGGATTCCCGCGCGCCGCACCGCGGCGATCACCGGCTGGGCGCTGGATTCTGGCGCCACATACCGTCTGCGCTGCGACGCGGCCTTCCCGTTGTCGGATCATGCGGGATTCGACGATCTCATTACATTTGTGGAACGGGTGCGGCCCAAGCGTGTATTCACCCTGCATGGCTTTGCCCGCGAATTTGCCCAGACCCTCCGCACCCGCGGTTGGGACGCGCTTGCTATTGGCCAAGGCAACCAGCTTGAGTTCAAGCTGTCGGGCTGAGCCTCCCCTCCCTTTTCATGCGTTATTTCCTCCTGTTTTGTCTTCTCGGCGTGGCGCGGGCCCTGGCGATCAACCAGATTGCCCTCAGTCCCGGGGAGGCACTGGCCTACCGTGTGAGCTGGGGCCTCTTTCCCAGCGCGGGCGAGATCCGGATCACGGCGCGCACGGAGCGGAATGACCAGCAGCCGTGCACCGTGGTCGTGACCACCACCTCGACCCGCGGATTCCTGCGGGGGCTGTTCCCGTTTGACGCGCAGGCCGAGTCTGTCTTCAGCAACCACACCGGCAAAATGGTGGTGCACACCGAGCGGAGCGCCTCCGGGAAAAAACCGACGGACACGATGCTCGCGGTGGATTACGGCAACGGCACGGCCGATTACCGGGACCTGATCCATCCGGAGAAGAACCAGGTGGTCACGCTGCCCGCCGGCGAACCCATGGATCTCATCACCTGCCTCGTGCAGGCCCGCACCTGGACCATGAAGCCCGGGGAGCAGCGCGATGTGCTGGTGATGTTCGAGGAGGAGCCCTACGAGCTGACATTTCACGCCCTCCGGTATGAGAATGTCCGCACCCCCATCGGCAGCTTTGACGCCCTCGTGCTCGAGCCCCGGATGGAGAAGACGGCGCCGAAGGGCATGTTCAAGCGGGGCTCGAATGTCCGGGTCTGGATCTCGCAGGATGACCAGCACCTGCCCGTGAAATTCGAGGTGGAATTCAAGTTCGGTGTCGGGGTCTCCACCCTTACAAGCTACACCCCCCCGCCGCCGGCGAATGCGAATCCTGGTTCTTAGGGGCGGTGCCCTTGGTGATTTCATCGTCACCCTGCCGGCCTTGGCCGCACTGCGGGCCCGCTGGCCCGGCGCCCGCATTGAAGTGGTGGGGAACGCGGTGGCCGCCGCGCTTGCCCGGCCTGCGCGGCTGATCGACGGGATTCATTCCCAACATGAGGCCCGCTGGGCGGCGCTCTACGGCACCGCACCGCTGCCGCCCAACCTGGCGGAGTGGCTCGCGCACTTTGATCTCGTGATCAATTACTGGCCGGATCCGGCACAGGAACTGGCCCGGCGGTTTCCGCTCCATCCGGGTCAGACGTTCCTGGCGGCCGACGCGATGCCGCTCCTGGACCCCGCGGCCCGTCATTACTGCGAGCCCCTGCGCCAGCTGGGGATCGCTCCCGCATCCTGGTCGCACCGGCTTCGTCGCCCGCGGCCGGAAGCCCATCGCGTCGCGCTGCATCCGGGCAGCGGTTCCCCGCGGAAAAACTGGCCGGCGGAGCGCTGGCTCGCGCTGGCCCGATGGCTGGAGGAGGAACGGCAGGCGGACGTGATCGTGGTTTCTGGCGAGGCGGAGCCGGCCGGCCTGCTCGCCGGCGTGGGGGTGCACTTGCGGCAGCTTCCCCTCGATGCGCTGGCCGATGAGCTGGCCCGCTGCCGGCTGTTTGTCGGGCACGATTCCGGCGTCAGCCACCTTGCGGCTGCCTGCGGCGTACCGGGCATCCTGCTCTTCGGCCCGACCGATCCCCTCAGGTGGGCCCCGCCGGACCCTGCCGTGCGCGTGCTGCGCCACGGCCCGGAACTGGCCTCGATTTCGCTGGCTGAGGTTCGGGAAGCCGTCGCGGCAGCGCTGCCGGATCAAAGCTGAACCGCCACGGCTTCGCCGCCCACACCGGGCCGGCATAGGCTATGCCAATCCGGGGTCCCCTCCGCAGCAACGCCCGCGGCACGCGGATCCCGTGATCCTCAATCCACAGTGCGCCGGCCCGCGTCGCAGGCGCGCCATTGAAGCGCCGGTCGAGGCCGAGCTGGCGCGTCACCCGGCCGGGTCCGCCGCACCCTTCCAACCCGCGGATCAGTATCGCCGCAGGCCAGTCCGGTGGGCCGACGACCAGGTTCAGCATCTCATGGATGCCATAGCACAGGTAGACGTACCACACGCCTCCCGGACCGTACATGACGTCGGTGCGAAGGGTCCGACCAACCCGCGCATGGGAGGCCAGGTCGCGTTCGCCGCCATACGCTTCGACCTCGGTGATCATCCGGGGCTCATGGCCTTCAGCCACCAAGTACTTGCCGAGCAGGTGCCGGGCATGGCTGAGGGTGGCACGGCGTCGCCATGACGCGATGGGCACAATTTGGGGCATGACTTTCCGGGAGCCCGCTGTTTTAGCCTGAAGTCCAGTGCACGCAACTCCGGGCCACGCCAAAAAAATCTCTCCGCTTCGGCGAAATCTCCGCCTGGGACTGCTGGACGGCGTCGCGGCGATGCCCCTCGTGGTGTTGAGCCAGCCGGGCAATTTCGTCCTCGCGGCGCTGCTGACCACCCTCTTCGCCTTCTCGACCCGGACTTACGGCTTCATCACCTCGCTGCCCTACTGGTTCAACTTCCTGCAGGTGCTGCTTACCCCGCTGCTCGCACAGCGGTTGCACGCCCGTTCCATGACGATCCTCAGCGCATGGCTGCACTTCGCCGGCTGGGTCGCCCTGCTTGTGGCGCTGCCCTTCCTGGCTCCGGGCGAAAACTCCCTCACGCTGGCGGTTTTCTTCACGGTGTTGTCCATCGTGGCCCTTTCCGGCGCAATCAACGGGGTCGCATGGAATGCCTGGATGCAGGAGTGCATCCCCATCCGGCTCCGCGGGAAATATTTCGGGTTTCGCAACCGGCTGCTCTATCTTTCCCAGTTCGCTTTCATGCTGGGCGTATCGGGCCTGCTGGCCTGGTTGAATGGCAGTCTTCTGGCCTACCAGCTGCTCTTCGGTGGCGCGATCCTGGTGCGCATCGTTTCCGTATTGGCCCAGCAGCGCATGCAGGACTCGACCAGTGCGCGGGCCCCTGCGCCCGAGTCGCCCTGGCGGGTGCAGATCGGCGTGGTCTGGCGTGATGTCGCCCTTGTCCGCTTCATCGTCTTCGCCTCGGTCATGGGCTTCGCCACCAATCTGGTCAGCCCCTTCGTCCCCGTCTTCATGTTCGCAGAGCTTCACCTCAGCGCGGCCTACACCAACCTGCTGATCCTGCTTGGAATCATGGGCGCCGCCCTGACTTTTCCCACGTGGGGCCGGCTGCTGGACCGCCATGGCAACGTGCCGGTGATGATCGTCTCGGTGATCCTCTGGCAGATCACCCAGGTGCTCATGGCCTGGTCCACCGCGCACAATCTCTGGCTGCTCTACGTGATCATGCCGACCGGCGGTTTCTTCGCCGCCGGCTACGGCATCGGCCTGTTCGGCCTGCTGCTGAAGCTCACGCCGCCCGGCGCGCGGACCATGGGCATGGCGTTGTTCGTCTCGATTTCCTCCCTCGCCGCGGCCTTCGCCCCGATCCTGGGCGGCTATCTCATCACCGCCGCCGTGGCGCAGGGGTATGCACCGCTGGGAGTCTATCACGCGGCTTTTTTGGGCAGTGCCGTCCTGATTTCCCTGTGCTGCCTCCTGCTCTATCGTGTCCGCGAGCCGAATTCGGCCGCCCTGTCGGAAGTGGTCGGCGCCATGCGCAATGTCCGGACCGTCGCCTCCCTCTTCGGCCTCAGTTTCCTGGTGAACCAGGTTTTCATCCGGCCCGCGGCGCGCCAACGCGCGGAACCGCCCGCGACGGACTGAGTCTCGGCCCGGCGGCTGCCGCCACTTGCCCGCTTGCCCAATCGGCGCGGGGCGTTTGAGTCGGCCCGCATCCCGATGAGCGCCGCGCCGCATTTCCTCACCCTGACCGGCAACCTGCTGTGCGAGCGCACACTGGACTTTGCCGACTGGTCCCCCGGGAAGACCCAGCGGGCGACGGGCGAGTCGTTCCAGGTCGGCGGCAAGGGCATCAATGTCTCGAAGATGCTGCACCGCCTCGGTGCGCCGACCACTGCGTGGTGCTTCACCGGCGGGGCGACCGGGGCCGAATGCGAAGCCTGGTTGCGCCGACAGGGTTTCGCCCACCGGGCCTTTGCGGGCCGTCACGCCACCCGCAGCGGACTGGTGGTACGGGGCGGCGGTCACGCCGAGACCACATTCCTCGGGTGCGATGCCCTTCACGATGCCGCCGCCGTGCACGCCTGCGCCGACGCGCTCGACTCACAGCCGTCCGGCCTCGTCCTGGCAATTTGCGGCAGCATTCCCGGCTGGGCTTCACCGGACTTCGATCCGATCCGCGGCGCGCTGGGGCGCTGGCTTCAGCGCGGCGTGCTCGCCGCCGACAGCTATGGCCCGCCCCTGGCCTGGCTGGTCGCCCAGCCGCTGGCCCTGGTCAAAATCAATGCGACCGAACTCCGCACCCTTTTCCCCGCTGAGCCGCCCTCGGCCGGCACCCCCGCACTGCTCACGGCGGCCGCCCGGCGCTGGCCGGCGCGGCGTTGGATTGTGACCGATGGCGGCGGACCCGTGTGGTTCTGCGAGAAGGGCGACCCGCCTGCGTCGCTGCAGCCGCCGGTCGTCCGCGAGGTCTCGGCCACCGGCTCGGGCGATGTATTGTTCGCGTGCGTGCTGGAGGCCATGTTCCGCCGCGGTCTCGCGATGCAGGACGCGATTTCCCGGGCCCTTCCCTACGCGGCCGCCAACGCCGCCGCGCCGGGCATCGCGGACTTTCCCGAACCCTGAGCGGTCTTGCCGCCCGGTGCGGCGCGTCTAACCTGCCTCACCTTGCTGCGAACATTTCAGACCGGCCGCGGTCGATGGCCGTGAAATTATCCCCATGAACCGAAAAATCATCATCACCCTGCTCGCGCTGGTCGTGGCCTCCGGCCTCATCTTCGGGTATCGCGCCTACAAGCTTTCCGCGGACCGGGAGCTGGCCGCGCAGCGCGCCGCGGCCCAGCTCGCGCTGCTCAAGGAGCACGAGGCCGAGCTCGCCCGCCGCATGGCCGCCATTGTCGAGGCCCGGCAGATGGCCGAGACGCGGGCCCGCGAGGAGATGGAGCGGCAGGAACGCCAGCGCGAGGAGCAGGCCGCCGCCCAAGCCGCGCTCGCCGCCGCCCAAGCCGAGGTTGACCGGCTGGCCGCGGAAACCGCCCAACTGGCCGCGCAGCGCGATGCCGGCAACGCCGAGGCCGCGCGTCTGGCCGCCGACCGTCAGCGCGACGCCACCGCAGCGGAATCGGCCCGGCAGGCGGCCCTGCAAAAACTCCGCGACCTTGACGAGAAACGCGCGCTGGCGGATCGCGAGAGCGCGCGCCGCGCCGCCTTGCTGCACCAACAGGAACTGGAGGCCGAGGCGCAGCGGCTGGCCTTGGAGCAGGAACGCAAGGCCTTCGTCGTTGGAGGCTACTTGGTGACGGACTTTCAATCGATCCGGATCCTGCGGGACAACCCCGTGGGCCAACCCAAGCCCGCGAGCGATGCGGCGCAGTCCGTACCGTCCAAATAACCCGCGCCGCAGCGGTTTCGGATAAATTAATCCTTGCGTTACCCGTGGCAAAACCGCTTTATCCGCGGTTTTATTTTATGAAAGCCACTATCAAGACCCAAGGACAGCAGTTCACTGTCACCGAGGGCGACATTCTGATCGTCAACCGCTATCCGAATACGGAAGCTGGTGCCACCGTGGAGATTAAGGACGTCCTCGCCACCGGCGAAGGCGAGTCCTTCCGGGTCGGCACACCCACTCTGGCCGGCGCCTCGGTCTCGGCCAAGATCCTCGAGAACAAGCGGGGCGACAAGGTCATCGTTTTTAAGAAGAAAAAGCGCAAGGGCATGGAGCGTAAACGCGGCCATCGCCAGGAGCTTTCCGTCATCAAGATCGAATCCATCACAGCTTAAGGAGAATACCCGCCATGGCGCACAAGAAAGGTCAGGGAACATCCAGCAACGGCCGCGACAGTCGCTCCCAGCGGCTCGGCGTTAAGATTTTCGGCGGTCAGGCCGTCCTTGCCGGCACGATCATCGTCCGGCAGCGCGGCAGCAAGCTGCACGCCGGCAAGAATGTCGGCATCGGCCGCGATTGGACGCTCTTCGCGCTCAAGGACGGCACGGTCAAGTACGACAAGGCCCACCGCAAGGTGGCCGTTGTCACGGCCTGAGGCCGTCCGCCGCATATTTAGCTTCCAAACGCAGCCCAAACCGGGCTGCGTTTTTCTTTGCCCGGCTTCGACCGGACCGGCCTTGCGCCGCTGCCCGGACGATTCCCTTCCACCCATGCCCGATCGCCTCGAAGTCCTCCGCCAGCAGCGTGCCCTCGTGCAGGAGCAGCTGGCGTGGTTCGACCGGGAGATCGCTGCGCTCAGCGAGACCGCCTCCGCCGCACCGGCCTCTCCGCCAGCCGTCGCCAAAGCCTTCGTCCCGGTCGCTGCACCCGCTCCAACCTTGCCTCGGGCTCCCCTGCCCGATTTTCCCGAGTACCGGGCGGATCCCATCGGCATGCAAAGCGCGGCCCGCCGCGGCTGTCTGATGTATGCAGGCCTGGCCTTGCTCCTCCTCTTCCTTGGCGCCGTGGCCATCTACTTGCTGGCCTATCGCGACCATCCGGTGCTGTTTGTGACCGGCAAGCCGGCCGCGTCCGCTCCGAAGTGACTCAGTGCGGCGGCGCGGGCCGCCTGCCTGCAGCCGGATTCAGGCGCACCCGGCGCCAGCGCCGGGCTGAAATCAGTCCCTCAGCTTGCCGCCGGATAGCTGCCCAGCCACTTCACGAAGGGACAGAACTTCTGCAGCTCCGCGAGCGCCTCCTTCATCGCCGGGTCGTTGTAGTGGCCGGAGACATCGATGAAGAAATAGTAGTCCCACGGGCGTTTCTTGCTCGGGCGGGACTCGATTTTCGAGAGATTGATGCCCCGCTCGGCGAGGGGCATGAGCATCTTGAGCAGCGAGCCCGAGTGCGAGGCCGCCGCGTCACCGAGGGAGATTGCGAAGCTGGTGATGTCCTTCCCGCCGCCGACCGCGCCTGACGGCTTCTTGCCGAGGACGAAAAACCGCGTGGTGTTGTCGGCCTTGTCCTGGATGTTCTTCGCGACAATCGGCACGCCGTAGGTCGCCGCCGCCAGTTCACTCGCCACCGCCGCCGAACCCGGTTCCTCCTTGGCGATCTGCACCGCGCGCGCGGTGCTGGGCGCCTCGACCAGCTGGGCGTGCGGCAGGTGCCGCTGCAGCCAGTGGCGGCATTGCGCCAGGGCCTGGTCCTTCGAGTAGACGCGCTCGATCTTTTCCAGCACCGAGGCCGAGATCAGCGCATGCGTGATCTCCAGGTAGATCTGGGCCACGACTTTCAGGTCGGACTCCACGAACAGGTCGAGCGCGTCGCGCACCGAGCCTTCCGTGGAATTCTCGATCGGGATGACCGCATAGTCCGCCTCGCCCTTCTCCACCGCCGTGAAAATATCCCCGATGTTCGCCATCGCGTGGTAATCCACGCTCGCGCCGAACTTCTTCATCGCCGCCATGTGCGTGTTCGTCGCCTCCGGCCCGAGATAGGCGATGAGGAGCGGTTTCTCCAGCGCGATGGCCGCCGACATGATTTCGCGATAGATCGCCCGCAGCGCCTCGTGCTTGATCGGGCCCTCGTTCTGGGCCGACACCTTGCGCAGCACCGCCTCTTCGCGCTCCGCCACATAGATCTGGCCGCCCTGGCTGCGCTTCAGCCTGCCAATCTCCGCGGCGAGCTTCAGGCGCTCGTTCAGCACCTCGACCAGCTGGCGGTCGAGGTGGTCGATCTTCTCGCGAATCGGGCCGAGGTCCATGTCAGCTCTGGACCGGGCTCTCGCCGGACGCGGTGGCCGCGCCCTCGAGCGGCAGTTGTTCGTCGGACAGGCCCATGTCGGTATCGCCGAGCTTCGCGGGATTCATTGCGTTGCTCAGCCATTCGTCAATCTGGCGCGAGGACAGCACGTCGGACGCCGGCAGCTCGTCGAGGGACTTCACCCCGACAAATTCGAGGAATTTGTCCGTCGTGCCATACTGGATTGGGCGGCCCGGCAGGTCAGCGCGACCCACGACATAGATGAGTTCGCGCTCCAGCAGCTTGTTGACGCCCGCCTCGGCCGACACGCCGCGGATCGTCTCGATCTCGCCGCGCGTGACCGGCTGGCGGTAAGCCACGATGGCGAGGGTTTCCACGGACGACTGGCTCAATTTCAACGGCGGCGGCTCGGCGCGCAGGATCCGTACCCAGCGGGCGAAGCGCGGATGGGTGACCAGCCGGTAGCCGTTCGAGCCCTCGATCAGCAGCAAGCCGTCATCCGCGGCGCGCAATTCGGCCGCGATCGCGTCAATGACCTCGCGGATCTGCGTCGCCGTCACCAGCGAGGGTACATCCTGATAAAGTTCGGCGTCCTCCGGAGCCTCGGCGATCACTTCGGCCGGCTCGCCCGAATCGGCGGCAGCTTCGGCCGCCTTGGATTCGTCACCCGTCGCCGGCGCCTCCCCGGTCATATCCGTCAGACCCAGGGAACCCTGCTCGTGAAACCGCGTGAAGGCGGCCTGGATGTCCCGGATGGCGAGCGGCTGGCTGGAGGAGAGGAGCAGTGCTTTGAGCACCTTTTTCAGGTTGAAGGCCATGCGGTAAAGTTGCCCTGAGTGAATGCGGCGCGTGGGAGGCGAAGCAATCCCGAAACACACGATACACTCACGGCTTGGCATACGATGCAATGACACCGCTAAACCAACTGTCCGGAGGGTCGGCCAGAAAGAGACGCAAAATTTCCGTGACTCCGGCTCGAACCTCCCGCGCGCCTATAGGCGTAATCGAAGCTCCTGCGCAGACCCAGGGCTCTTGTGCGTTTTCGTGGCCAATCATGGATCGTCTGCGCTACCTGAAATTGCGGACTGTTGTTCCGACATGCGGCTTGCCCGCGCCGATGGCGTTTGGTTCGCTGCCGGTCCGATCATGAGCTCCTCCCCTGATTCCACCCGCATCTTCTCCTCCGTCGTCGTCGACGGCCATGACCGCGCCGCGGCCCGGGCCATGTTGCGCGCCGTCGGCTTTACCGACGAGGATTTCAAGAAACCCCAGATCGCCGTCGCTTCCGCCCCGAGCGACATGACCCCCTGCAATGTCCACCTCGGCGAACTCAGCGAACACGCCCGCCAGGGCATCGCAGCGGCCGGGGGCAAGCCCGTCTATTTCAACACTATTACCGTCACCGACGGCATCAGCATGGGCACCCTCGGCATGCGCTACAGCCTCGTCTCGCGCGAGGTGATCGCCGACTCCATCGAGACCGCCGTCGCCGCCGAGGGCTTCGACGGCCTCGTCGCCATCGGGGGCTGCGACAAGAACATGCCCGGCGCGATGATCGCCATCGCCCGCCTCAACCGCCCCGCCGTCTTCGTCTACGGCGGCACCATTCTCCCGGGTTTCGCCGCCAGCGATTGCGATCACAAGCGGCCCCTCGATGTCGTCTCCGTCTTCGAAGCAATCGGCAAGCACGCCAAGGGCGAGCTCTCCGACGCCGGCCTGAAGGAGATCGAGGACGGCGCCATCCCTGGCCCGGGTTCCTGCGGCGGCATGTACACCGCCAACACGCTGGCCAGCGCCATCGAGGCCCTTGGCATGAGCCTGCCCAACAGCAGCGCCCAGCTCGCGATCGGCCAGGAAAAGCGCGACGATTGTGTCCGCGCCGGTGCGGCCGTCATGGCCATGCTGAAAAAGGGCGTGAAGCCCCGCGACATCCTCACGCGCCACGCCTTCGAAAACGCCATCATGGTCTGCCTCGCCCTTGGCGGTTCGACCAACCTGATCCTTCACCTCCTTGCGATCGCCCACTCCGCCGAGGTGCCGCTCACGCTTGAGGATTTCAAGACCATCGGCGAAAAGATCCCGCTCCTCGCCGACGTGAAGCCCTTCGGCAAATACGGCATGAGCCACCTTATCCGCATCGGCGGCATCCGCCCGATGATGAAGCTCCTCCTCGACCGCGGCCTGCTTCACGGCGAATGCCTCACCGTCTCCGGCGAGACCATGGCCGAGTCGCTCAAGGACGTGAAGCCCTACGGCACCTATCCCACCGAGCAGGACATCATCCACCCCTGGGACCAGCCGATCAAAAAGGAAACCCACCTGCGCGTCCTCCACGGCAACCTCGCCCCCGACGGCGCCGTCGGCAAGATCACCGGCAAGGAAGGCCTCTACTTCAAGGGCACCGCCAAGGTGTACGAGGGCGAGGAAGACGCGCTCAAGTCCATCCTCCGCGGCGACGTGGTGAAGGGCGACGTCGTCGTCATCCGCAACGAGGGCCCCGTCGGCGGCCCCGGCATGCGGGAAATGCTCTCGCCCACCAGCGCCTGCGCCGGCCGCGGCCTCATCAAGGACGTCGCCCTCATCACCGACGGCCGCTTTTCCGGCGGCAGCCACGGCTTCGATGTCGGCCACATCACGCCTGAAGCCGCGAAAGGCGGCCCCATCGGCATCGTGAAAACCGGCGACATCATCGAAATCGACGCCGTGAAGAACACCATCAGCCTGCTGATCCCCGACGCCGACTACGCCGCCCGCATGAAGGCCTTCAAGCCGCGCCCCGCGCGCGAAACCCGCGGCGTCCTCGCCAAGTACGCCAAGCTCGTCACCAGCGCCTCCGAGGGCGCGGTCACGGACAAGAATCTCTAGCCCATGACTAAGTCTCGATATTACAGGCGATCGGGACTGTGGTCGGACTAATTACAGTAACAATTGGGCTATTTCGGTTAATAGAAGGCAAGAAAGTCGTCTTCTATTCTTGTTCTTTTGGCAGAGTAATCGGCGCTGAGGCAGACCCCCATGCTTCCTTGGCAATATCGTCGTTGGCGATATTGATCGGTCTCGTCCTCATCTACATTTCAAATAAATCCGTTAAGAAATCCGCCCATGACCTGGACCCGTTTCAAATCCCACTATTTCCAGAACGCCGACCTCGGCGTCGCCCTCGACATCAGCCGCATCCCGTTTCCTGACGATTTCCTCGCCTCAAAAGAAGCCGCCATCCAACAAGCCTTCATGGACATGGCGGAGCTTGAGCAAGGCGCCATCGCGAATCCCGATGAGAAGCGCATGGTTGGCCATTACTGGCTCAGGGCGCCGCAGCTGGCGCCCACACCCGAACTGGCCGCTGAAATCTCCTCCACCCTCGCCGCGATCAAGGAGTTTGCGGCCAAGGTCCACTCTGGCGCCCTTTCCGGTCCCAAGGGCAAGTTCAAGCACCTGCTCGTGATCGGCATCGGCGGCTCCGCTCTCGGCCCGCAGTTTGTCAGCCATGCGCTGGGACACCCACGCAAGGACAAGCTCGCCGTCTCCTTCTTCGACAACACGGACCCCGACGGCATCGACCTTGTCCTTGCCGGCTTGCGCGGCCAGCTCGCCAAGACCCTGGTCGTGGTCATCTCCAAATCCGGCGGCACCGCGGAAACCCGCAACGGCATGCTGGCCGCCATCGCCGCCTTCAAGGCTGCCGGTCTCGCTCACGCCAGCCACTTCGTCGCCGTCACCGGCGTTGGCTCCAAGCTCGACTCCACTGCCGTCAGTGAAGGCTGGCTCGCCCGGTTTCCGATGTGGGACTGGGTCGGGGGCCGCACCTCCGAGCTCTGCGCCGTCGGCCTCCTGCCGGCCGCGCTGCAGGGCCTCGACATCCAGGCGATGCTCGATGGTGCCGCGGCCATGGACGTCGTCACCCGCAACCGCACGACCGCCCAAAATCCCGCCGCCCTCCTCGCGCTGATGTGGTACTTCGCCACCGATGGTCGCGGCGCCAAGGATATGGTGGTCCTCCCCTACAAGGACCGGCTGCTGCTGTTTTCCCGCTACCTGCAGCAGCTGGTCATGGAATCCCTGGGCAAAGAATACGACCTCAAGGGCAACGTCGTTCACCAGGGCATAGCCGTGTACGGCAACAAGGGTTCCACCGACCAGCACGCCTACGTTCAGCAGCTCCGGGATGGCATAAACAATTTCTTCGTCACCTTCATCGAGGTGCTCAAGGACCACGACGCGAAGACTTCCGTCGAGGTTGATCCCGGCATCACCGCCGGCGACTACCTCCAAGGCTTCTACCTCGGCACGCGCGACGCACTCAGCGAGAAGGACCGGCATTCGGTCACGATCACCCTGCCGGATGTGTCCCCGCGCGCCATCGGCCTGTTGATCGCCCTCTACGAGCGGGTCGTCGGCTATTACGCCTCACTGATCGGCATAAACGCCTACCACCAGCCGGGTGTCGAGGCCGGCAAGAAGGCCGCGGGTGGCGTCATCGCCCTCAAATTGAAAATCGCGGCGGCCCTCAAGGCCGCTCCCGGCAAGCCCTTCACGGCGGAAGAGCTCGCAAGCCAGCTGGGCGCCCCGGAACAGGCCGAACTCGCCTTCAAGATCCTCGAACATCTCGCCGCCAACAAGCCCAGCGGCGTCAAAAAGCGTCACCGCACGCCGTGGCATCAGTCGCGGTATCTCTTCAAAGCCTGAAGTAGGGCGGGTCTCAGACCCGCCCTACCCCTCAAATCTTCCCGGAACCGAACCAGTGCGCCTCGGTTCTCACTGGCTCCGCTTGGCGTCTTGCACTAAGACCATTCAACCGTATTAACACACGCACATGAACTCGCTCAAGAAACCCATCGTTGCCCTGGTTCTCCTCGCGCTTGGCGCGATGCTCGGCGGCTGCACCTCCAAGACCGAGAAGGACAGTTCCATTCCGTGGAGCCGCCCGGCCGATTGGGAAGGTCAGATCCCCGGCATGGGCCCGAACGGCCCGGGCCACTAAACCGGTCTGCAGCATGTCCCGCAAAATCCGGCCGCTGGCCGGATTTTTTTATGACCGAGTCCCACCCCGCCAACGCCTCGCTGACTCCGCTTGCCGGGCAACTCTACGTTGTCGCCACACCGATCGGCAACCTGGCCGACCTGACCGAGCGGGCCCGGGCCATTCTTGGCGCGGTGGATCTCATCGCCTGCGAGGATACCCGCACCACCGGCGCCATGCTCACGCGCTTTGGCCTGCACCGGGACCTCGTCGCCTATCATGAGCACAACGAGACGGAGATGGCCGAATCCCTCGCGGCCCAGATTGCTGCGGGCAGGTCCGTGGCCGTCGTCAGCGACGCCGGCACCCCGGCGTTGAGTGATCCGGGCTTCCGTCTGGTGCGCGCCTGCCGGCGCCGCGGCCTGCCGGTCGTACCCGTGCCCGGACCCAGCGCCCTGACCGCCGTCCTCAGTGCCTCCGGCCTGCCCACCAACGGATTTCTCTACGTCGGGTTTCTCCCGCCGAAAAGCGCGGCCCGCCTCAGCTTCTACGAAAAACACCGGGACTTCGCCTACACGATTGCGCTCTTTGAAAGCTGCCACCGCATTGACAAGGCCGTCGCTGAAATCGTCGCCACCCTCGGTCCGGCCCGCGTGCTCTGCGTCGCCAAGGAAGTGACGAAGCTGCACGAAACCTTCCTGGTCGGCCCGGCGGCCGACGTCCAGGCCCGGCTCGCAAAGACCAGCCTCAAGGGCGAATTCGTGCTGCTCATCGCCCCGGCGGATTTCACCCTATGAACTCGACGGCGTCGCCCCGCATCGCAGCCCTGGACGGGCTGCGCGGGATCGCGATCCTGCTCGTGGTCGGCTGTCATTATTATGGGAGCGTGCCGACGGCCGGAGGTTCGGCCGCAAACGATTTCCTGCGCGGCGCGGCAGGCCTCGGCTTTTCCGGAGTCGACCTCTTCTTTGTTTTGTCCGGCTTCCTCATCGGGGGCATCCTGCTCGATCACCGCGCCTCCCCGCGCTTGCTGCCCGCCTTCTATGCCCGCCGGCTGTGCCGGATCGTGCCGCTCTACCTGCTGCTGCTGGCGTCGTTCCTGGTCTGCCGGATGATCCCCGGCCTCGGCACGATCAATCGCGGGACCTATTTTGTGAGCGCGGTGCCCACGTGGACCTACTTCGCCTTTGTGCAGAACATCGCGATGACATGGACCCGGGATATCGGTCCCTATTGGCTTGGCGCCACATGGTCGCTGGCCGTCGAGGAGCAGTTCTATCTCGTGATGCCGTTTGTCATCCGTCAGCTCCCGCCGAGGCAGGTGGCGGCCGCCTGCGTGGCCGTCATCGTGCTGTCGCCCCTGCTCCGGCTCAATGCCCTCTACAGCGCCCACAACGCGTTCGCCGCGCTGTTCCTGCTGCTGACCCGGGCCGACGGACTCCTGTGGGGCGTGCTCTGTGCGTGCCTGATCCGCGATGCGGCCCTGCGGCCGGCCCTGCAGCGACTTGGCCCGCTGCTGGGCGGACTGATCGCCTGCGGTGCGATTGCCTTCGGCCTGCTCGCCGTGCGGCATGTAAGCGCCGATTCACCCGCGATGCTCGGCTGGGGTTACAGCCTGCTTTCGGCCTGGTTTGCCGTGATCGTCCTCGCTGTGCTTCTCTTTCCCGGAGCCGGCGCCTCGGGCCTGCTGGCCTGGCGTCCCCTGGCGGCGACCGGCGTCATCTCTTATTTCGTCTATCTCTTCCACACTCCGATCTGGTATGTGCTCCACTGGCTGTTCTTCGCCCTGCCACCGCTCCACCTGAACTGGCAGGCGGCGGCAGTGACCGTCCTGGCGCTTTTCACCACGCTTGCCCTGGCCTTGATTTCGTGGCGGTGGTTTGAAGGCCCGTTGCTCAGACTCGGGCATCGGGTTTCCTACGAATGAATCTGTCCACCCATCAACCCGCAGTCGCAATAATCGATATCGGGAGCAACTCGATCAAGGTGCTCGTCGCAGCCCGGTCACCCACGGGCGGGCTGGCCATTCTCAAGACGCGTACCATTGACGCCCGCATCAGTGCCGGGATCAGCCAGGCCGTGCCATGCCTCAGTGAACCCGGCATGGCCGCCGGTCTTGATGCCATCCGCGCGCTGCTCGCGGAGGCCGCGCCCTTCTCTCCCGTGGCCACCGTGCTGGTCGCAACCAGCGCGGTCCGGGACGCCTTGAATGGCACTGAATTTCGTGAGCGCGTGCACCATGCGACCGGTCACGCCATCCGGATTCTCAGCGGCGAGGAAGAGGCCAATCTCATTGGCCGAGGGCTCACCAGCGACCCGGCGCTCGCAAGACTGCGTGATTTCTACGTGTTCGATCTCGGCGGTGGCAGCCTCGAGTGCCTCGCCTTTCGCGACCGGGAAATCCAGCGGGCCGTCAGCCTCCAGCTGGGCTGCGTGCGGCTTACCGAGAAATTTGTCCCTGACCCCACGGCACCTTTTTCGAGCGATGCCCGACATGCCATCCGTCAGCACACCCATGAACTCCTCGTCCAATCCGGCTTCGGCTTCGCTTTGCCAGCGGGAGCGGCCGCCATTGGCACCGGTGGTACCGTCACCGTCGCCCGCGCCATCCTCGCCGCGCGCACCGGTCTGACCTTGGAAGCCAGCGACCCCCAGGTCACCCTCGCGCAGCTCCATGAGCTTCTGGCCTGGATGGGACCGCTGCCGCTCGCCGCCCGCCGGTCAATCACCGGACTGCCACCGGCCCGCGCGGACGTAATGCCGGCCGCCCTGGCGACGCTCATCACGGTGGCTGAGACCGGCAGGTTCACCGCCTATCGTCACTCGCTCTACAATCTCCGCTACGGTCTCGCCGCTGAGGCACTGGAAAACCTGTAGGGCGGGATCGCCGACCCCGCCGGTCAGGAGGTCGAGCGCGTTGCCCTCAACGCGCTGATTTTTCGGCGATTCGGCGCCCTCGCCGCGTTCAGCTTCCCGCCGCGGACCAACGGAATGAGGGCAATACTTTCCATCCTCAACTGCATGAGTCCGACTGAGCGGGTCAGGGACCCGCCCTCCTCCATCACCCCTCACTTCCGCGATTCATGCGGGTGAAACGCCGGCGGCGCCGGCTTTTTCCGCGGCTTCACGGGCGTTTCCTTCAGCCGGCGCGCCTCGGCGGACGCGACGCTTAGCTTCCGCAATTGCGCCAGCATCGCTGCCATGTCCGCCGGCATTGGCGCCCGCAGGTCGAGGGTCTTGCCCGTGACCGGATGTTGAAAGATGAGATGCTCGGCATGCAGCATGACCCGCTCCGGTTGATAATTCAGGCGTGAATCGGGCTTCCAGCCGTAGACGGCGTCGCCCATCACGATGTGCCCGAGCGATTTCATGTGCACGCGGATCTGGTGCGTGCGCCCGGTGTGGATGGTGCAGCGGATCAGCGTAGCCAAGTTACCAAAGCGCTCGACGATCTCCCAGTCGGTATGGGCGTCCTTGCCGCCCTCCCCGGCGTCGACGACCGCCATCTTGTGCCGGTGACTGGTATTGCGTCCGATGGCCTTCCGGATGGATCCGCTCATTAGCGCGGGCGCCCCCGCGACCAGGGCCAGGTACTCTTTCTGGAGGGCCCGCTCGGAAAACTGCTCTGACAAGCCGCGGTGCGCCGCATCGGTCTTGGCCACCAGGATGATGCCCGACGTCTCGCGATCAAGCCGGTGCACGATCCCCGGCCGCTCCACACCGCCAATCCCGCTGAGGCTGCCGGCACAGTGCGCGAGCAGCGCGTGGACCAGCGTGTCCTCGCCCGTCCCCGCCCCCGGATGCACAATCATGCCGGAGGTCTTGTTCACCGCCAGCAGGTGCTTGTCCTCAAAAATCACGTCGAGCGGGATGTCCACGGCCTTGAGCTCCGCGGGTTTCGTGTCGGGAAAGGAATACTCCAGGGTGTCCCCGCCCGTCACCGACGCATCCCGGCTGATCGGCTTGCCCCGCAACCGGACTAGGCCGGCGTCAAACGCGCGATGAAAAGCCACGCGGCTGTGCTCGGGATGCGACAGGGCCAGGGCCTTGTCGGCGCGCAACTGCCGGATGCCGTCGGGAAGGGTGTAGAGCATGCTCACGATGCCGCCAGCCATACGCGGCCGGTCACCGCTTGGCCAGCTCCGCGATTTTCGCGAGCGCCGTCTGTCGCACCGGGGGAGGAACCGCGGCCACTTCCCAGCCGTTGCGCGCCACCTGCGCCAGCTCGGCCCGGGAGAAATTCGCCTCGCCGGCCAGCGCGGCGTATTCGTCATTCAGGGCATTCGCGAAGCAGAGGGGATCGTCCGTGCTGACGGTGCAGCGGATCCCGGCCTGCATGAGCCGACGGATCGGATGCTCGGCGATGGAGCCCACCACCTTGAGCCGCACGTTGCTGATCGGGCAGACGTCAAAGGTCACGCCGCGCTCCGCCGCCAGCCGCACCACCGCCGGGTCCTCGATCGAGCGGACGCCATGCTGGATGCGGGTGACCCCGAGTTCCTCGATTGCCTCGCGCACGCGGGCCGGGCCGTCGAATTCGCCCGCGTGGCATTTGGTCACCTTGCCCGCGGCCCGCAGTCGGGCCCAGACCGCCGCGGTGTCGCGCTCGGTCGGCATCTGCTCGAAACCGTGCAGGTCCACGCCCGCTAGGTCCGTCCAGGTATGAAGCTGGTCAATGGTCGCCCGCAGATCGCCCGCGATGTCGCTGCGCAGCATCCCGGCAAAGATCCGCACTTCCAGACCCGCGGGCACGGCGGCCCGGATGGCCGCGATGATCTCCGGACCGGGCACGTTGATGAATTGGGTGACCGGCAGGTGAAAACTCGTCTCCACGTAGCGGACGTTCTGCGCCACATGCTTTGCGAACATGGCCTTCGTGGCCTCGTAGTAGCGCTGCGGCGTCGTGAACCACGGCAGGGCGTTGTCCAGTAGGATGCGTTCGAAGTCGGGAAACGTCGCGTAGCGGTAGTCCGCCCGCCGGAACGGCGGGTTGGACTCGTAGCGCGCAGGATCCCACGCCGTCAGCAGCTCGTACGGCAACGCCCCCTCGACGTGCAGGTGCGTCTCGGTCTTCGGCAGCGCTTGGATGAAATCACGAATCGTCAGAGGCATTTTTTAACCGCGAATGAACACGAATTCGCGCTAATCCGAACCGGGAATCATTGGCCGCAATTCCGATCAACTCTTCTTTGCGCTTTTGCGCCTCTTTGCAGCCAACCCTCCGGCGCCCGAAAAATCGTGTCTCTTCGCGTCCATTCGTGGTTCACCCAGCTCCCAGCAGATACTCCGGATTCAGCTTGTGCAGCGACTTCGGCACGAAGAGCCCGTCCTTGCGGATGAGCTTGCCGTCGAACCAGATTTCGCCGCCGCCATACTCCGGCCGCTGGATGCACACCATGTCCCAGTGGACCTGCGATTTGTTGCCGTTGCCCACGCCCTCGTAGGCCTGGCCGGGCGTAAAGTGGAAGGAGCCCGCGATTTTCTCATCGAACAGGATGTCCCGCATCGGCTCCAGGATGTAGGGATTGAACCCGATCGCGAACTCGCCGACATAGCGTGCACCGGCGTCGCTGTTGAGGATCTCGTTCAGGCGCTTCGTGTTGCTCGACGTTGCCTCGACGATGCGGCCCTGCTTGAATACCAGGCGGATGTTGTCGAACGAGGAGCCGAGGTACACGGTCGGGGCGTTGTACTGCACCACGCCCTCGACGCTGTCCTTCACCGGGCAGGAGAAAACCTCGCCGTCGGGAATGTTGCGGAGACCTCCGCAGGGCTGGGAGCCGATGCCCTTGATCGAGAACCGAAGGTCCGTGCCCGGACCCTTGAGGTGCACGCGATCCGTGGCGTCCATGAGCTTCTTGAGCGCCGCCATGCCCGGCGTGAGCCGGCTGTAATCCAAGGTGCAGACCTTCAGGTAAAACTCCTCGAACGCCTCCGTGCTCATGCCGGCCTGCTGGGCCATGGCCGAGGTCGGCCAGCGCAGGACGACCCATTTCGTCTTGCCCACGCGGTGGTCAATCACGGGTTTCATCAGCCGGCTGACGAGTTGGACCCGCTCGGCCGGGATGTCCGCGCCTTCGAAAATATTGTCGGAGCCGCGGAGCGCGATGTAGGCGTCCATTTTCTGCATGCGGGCCAGCTCGATCTCGGCCTGCGGCACGAACTGCGCCTCCTCGGCCCCGAGCGAAAGCTCCCGGGTCACGCGCGCCCGGTGGATCTGGACGTACGGATGGGCGCCGAGCTTCCGCGCGGCGCGGATGAGCGCGATGACGATGGACTCGGGCACGTCGAACGCGTCAATCAGGACGCGCTCGCCCTTCTTGAGACCGGTGGAAAACCCGGTGAGCCCTTCGGCCAGTTTCGTGATACGGGGATCGATAATCATGCCCTGAGCTAACCCGAGACCGCACGTCGCGCGCAAGCCCGGCGTTTGATCGCGGATTGCGAATACCGGAGACCGGATGATTCGGACGGATCAAGCTGCGGCAGCTCATGCAAGTCCGCCACGGTCGTATGCCTCGACCTTCTATCCCGTCATCCTGAGCGAAGTCGACGGATCCCTGTTATTACTCCCGCCCGCCTACGCCCTGGCGCCAATACTCCCGCAACGATGCGGAAGTATCCGACTCAAACGCGGAATCCGCCTTAAGGGTTCACAGCGATCCTACGGCTTTGCGCAGGGTGACGTTGATAGAAAGAAGAGCCAAGCCACTCCCCGATTCGCTGAGCCTCCGCCTATCCGGTCTCCGGTATGCGCCATCCGAAATTCACGGCCCGCCAGTCCGCGCTCCGCTCTGCGGAAAACAAATCCGTCCCACCGCCTCGTCGAAGTCCGCCGCCCCGTGGAGGATCTCGATCTCCAGCCGGAGATAAAACAGCGGGAGCGGAAACACCCGGTTTTCCGGCAGGCGGACGGCATCCTTTTCCGTGGTCACCAGGCATTCCGCCCCTTCGCGCCGGGCCAGCGCGAAGAGCGTGTCCACGTCCTCATCCGAATAGCGGTAATGGTCGAGGTAACGCTCCCGCACCACCAGCAGCGCCCCCAGGTCGCGCAGGAATTTTTCGAAGCTTTCCGGCGTCGCGATGCCGCTGAACGCCGCCACCCGGCGGCCCTTCAGGAACGACAGCGGTTCCCGCGCCCCCGGCGACTCCGCCGCGAAGCCGAAACGCTGCAGGTACTGCGGCCGGTGCGCGCACTCGATGATGTCCGCCGCCGGATTGTGCTTGGCGATCAGGGCCTCGAGCTCCGGGTCCCGCTGGCCGTTCGACTTGGTGAGAAACACGTAGCTCGCCCGCTTCAAGTGCTTGATCGGCTCGCGCAGGATCCCGCGTGGCAGCAGGTGGCCGTTGCCGAAGGGATTGGTCTTGTCCACCAGCAGCAGGTTGAGCCGGCCCTTGAGCGGCAGGTATTGGAAGCCGTCGTCGAGCACGAGGGTGTCACAGCCAAACCGCTTGATCGCATAGGCCCCGGCCTTCACCCGGTTCTTGTCCACCAGCACGATCACGCCCGGCAGGTTGCGCGCCAGCATGTAGGGCTCGTCCCCCGCCTCCTCGCTGTCGAGCAGCACGCGCTCGCCATCGCTCACGATCCGCGGTGGCGGCTCCTGCGTGTGAGTCAGCGCAAACCACGCCTTTTTCCAGAAGGGCGGCGCCTTGCTCTTATAGCCGCGGCTGAGGATCGCGACTTTCCGGCCGCGGTCGCGCAGGGCCCGCGCAAATTTCTCCACCACCGGTGTCTTGCCCGTCCCGCCCACCGTGAGGTTGCCGACCACGACGACGAGGCACCCCAGCGGTTGGTCGTGCAGGATGCGGTGCCGGTAGAGCCAGAGTCGCGTCTGGGCCACGATGCTGAAGAGCCACGACAGTGTCTGCAGGAAGGCGCCGTAAATCGCCGCGCCCGTACCCGCGCGCCGCCCCAGGATCACGTCTATCGTGTAAAGCTCGAGGGCGTTGAGTTTCTTCTGCAGCCAGGATTGCGACATGCGTTGACGGGAATGAAGGTTGACGCCGCCCACCGCGCAACCTGTTTTCGGTCACTCCAGTCTCCGGAGTGACCGCCCTGAGCCTGTCGCATGGGCGTTCCGGCTTCCAATCTCCACACTCCCCCTCCCTTTCCCACCCGCCATGAGCTACAAACTTTTCATTCCCGGTCCCATCGCCGTCTCGGAGAAAACCCTCCGCGCCATGGCCCAGCCCATGATCGGGCATCGCAGTCCGGATTTCGTCGCGCTATACCAGTCAATCCAACCGGACCTCCAGGCGCTCTTCTACACGAAGGACCCCGTCTACCTCTCCACCAGCAGCGCCTGGGGCGTGATGGAGGGCTCCCTCCGCAACGTCGTCCAAAAGAAGGTACTCTGCTGCATGAACGGCGCGTTCTCCGACAAGTGGCTCGATGTCGCCCAGCACTGCGGCAAGGCCGCCGGCGCGCTCCAGGTCGCCTGGGGTCAGCCCATCGATCCCGCCGCGCTCCGCCGCGAGCTCGCCACGGGCCAGTACGACGCCCTCACGCTCATCCACAACGAGACCTCCTGCGGCTGCATGAGCGACCTGCCGGCGCTCATGGCCGTCATCCGGGAGTTCCCCGGCGTCATCAGCATCATCGACACGATCAGTTCCTTCAGCGCGTTGCCGATCAAGAAGGACGAACTCGGCATCGATGTCATGATCACCGGCTCGCAGAAAGCCCTCGCGCTGCCTCCCGGCCTGTCGATTTTCTCCGTGTCAAAGCGGGCCCTGGAGCGCGCCGCCGCGACGAAGGACCGCGGGTACTATTTCGATTTTCTCGAGTTCCAGAAGAACCACGAGAACGGCATGACGCCCAGCACGCCGGTCATACCGCTCATCTACGCCCTCCAATCGAAGCTCGAGGACATCCGCGCCGAGGGTGTCGAGGCCCGCTATGCCCGGCATGCCCGGCTGAACAAGGCCGTCCGCGACTGGGCCCTGGCAAAGGGCTGCACGCTCTTCCCGAAGGACGGCTATGGCTCCGTGACGCTGAACTGCTTCAACAACAACCTCGGCTACGATCTCAGCGCCTTGAACAAAATCCTGAAGGCGAAGCACCACCTCGTGATCGACGGCGGCTACGGCAAGTTGAAAGGAAAAGCCTTCCGCATCTCCAACATGGGCGACGAAACCGACGCCACGATCGCCGCGCTGCTCCAGGCCCTCGACTCCGCCCTCGCGGAAACGCCCAAACTCGCCGTCTGAGAAGCGGGCGGACCCGCAGGGTTTTCCCCGTCCTTTGCGTTTGCGAAAAAAACTAATCCTTGAAATCGCCGCGCGCGGGGCCTAACGCCTCGCGGCCTCATGAAGTCACTCATCATCGCCGAGAAGCCGTCCGTCGCGGCCGATCTCGCCAAGGCCCTCGGCAAGATTCCCAAGAAGGGTGACCATTACGAGAACGACGAGTTCGTCATCTCCTACGCCCTCGGCCACCTCGTGGAACTCGAGATGCCCGAGGACATCGACAAGAAGAAATACGGCTTCTGGCGGCTCGAGATGCTGCCGATCATCCCCGAAAAATTCGGCCTCAAGCCCATCGAGGCTTCCAAGGAGCGCTACAACGCCCTCAAAAAACTTCTCGCCCGCAAGGACATCGGCCAAGTCATCAACGCCTGCGACGCCGGCCGCGAGGGCGAGCTCATCTTCGCCTATCTCTACCAGCTCACGAAATCCAAGCTGCCCGTGAAGCGCGCCTGGATGCAGACCATGACCACCGGCGGCATCCAGGAGGCGTTCAAGAACCTCCGCGATGGTGCGAAGATGGCCGGCCTCGCCGACGCCGCCCGCTGCCGCAGCGAGAGCGACTGGCTCATCGGCATCAACGGCACCCGCGCCCTCACCAAGCGCATGTTCGGCTCCCGCGCCGGCAACGTCGCCTCCGTCGGCCGCGTCCAGACCCCTACTCTCGCCATCGTCTACGCCCGCGAGCTGGAAATCCGCAATTTCAAGCCCCGCACCTTCTGGCGCGTGACCGCCACCTTCGAGGTCGCCAAGGGCACCTATGAGGGCGTCTACCAACGGCCCAACTTCAAGCGCGCCGAGAACGACGATCACGACCGCATTGACCGCATCTGGGAAAAAGCCGTCGCCGACACGGTCCTTGCGGCCTCCCAGGGGCATCCGCCCGCCGCCGTCACCGAAGAAAAGAAGGGCAGCACCCAGGCCGCGCCCCGCCTCTACGACCTGACCACCCTGCAGCGCGAGGCCAACAACCGCTTCGGCCTGCCCGCCCGCCGCACCCTGCAGATCGCCCAGTCCCTGTACGAAAAGCACAAGGCAATCACCTATCCCCGCACCGATTCCCGCGCCCTGCCCGAAGATTACATCCCCACCTGCCGCGAAGCGCTCACCAATCTCCCCGGCGATCTCGGCGTCCACGCCCAGAAGGTCCTCAGCGAGGGCTGGCTGCGGCCCAACAAGCGCATCTTTAATAATGCGCAGATCTCCGATCACTTCGCCATCATCCCGACCACCACCGAGGCCCGCGGCCTCGATGAGATGGAGGCCAAGGTCTACGACATGATCGCCCGTCGGTTCGTCGCCGCCTTCCACCCCGCCGCGGAGTTCGATGTCACCACGCGGACCAGCACCATCGCCGGCCACGATTTCAAGACCGAGGGCAAGGTGCTCACCGCTCCCGGCTGGCTCGCCGTCTACGGCAAGACCACCGTCGACGACGATTCGCCCGACTCCAAGGCCCTGCCCGCCCTCACCGCGTCGGACGGCACGCCGCCGAAGGCGCGGACCGCCGACGCCAAGCTCCAGGAGGAATCCACCCGGCCGCCCCCGCGCTACACGGAGGCCACGCTGCTTTCCGCAATGGAAGGCGCCGGCAAGCTGATCGAGGATGAGGAATTTGCCGAGGCCATGAAGGAGCGCGGCCTGGGTACGCCGGCCACGCGCGCCGACACCATCGACGGCCTCATCAACCAGAAATACATGGACCGCGCCCAGCGCGACCTGATGCCGACCGCCAAGGCCGAGCAATTGCTCCAGTTTCTCTCCGCCGTGAAGGCCGACGCCCTCACCCTGCCCGCGATGACCGGCGAGTGGGAGTTCAAGCTGCGCCAGATGGAGCACAACAAATTCCCCCGTTCCCAGTTCATGGACGAGGTCATTGAGCAGACCAAGGGCATCATCGAGCGCGTGAAGGGCTTCGAGGAGGACGACTCCGTCGCCCGCGTCACCGACATCCCGTCGCCCACCGACGGTAAACCGCTGCGGGAAACACTGCGCGGGTACAAGTCCCAGGACGGCGAATTCATGATCTACAAGGTCATCGGCGGCCGGAAAATGGAGGAGTCCGAGGTTCATGACCTCGTCGTGAAGGGTTCCGTTGGTCCCCTCGACGGCTTCATTTCCGCCAAGACCCGGAACCGCTTCTCCGCCCTGCTCCGCCTGGTGAAGGACGAGGAGAAGGGCAAGTGGAAGGCCGAATACGATTTCGGCGACAAGGTCGATCTCGGCACCGTAGAACCCTACTGGACCGATCCCAAGACCGGTGCCGGCCTCTGCGAGGTGGGCTCCAGTCATGTGCTCCGCGAAAAAGACGGCGACGTCTGGAAGCAGACTTTCCGCATCGGCCGCCTCATGTGCCAGAAGCCCATCACCCGCGAGTACGCCATCCAGCTCGTCACCGAGGGCAAGACCGAGCTGATCAAGGGCTTCATTTCCAAGAAGGGCCGGCCGTTCGACGCCTTCCTGAAGCGCGAGGGCCCCAAGTTCTCCTGGGAGTTCCCGCCGCGCGCGCCCAAGCTCGACAAGGACGGCAAGCCCATCGCCCGCAAGAGCAAGGCCCCGCCCGATCTTTCTTCGGCCATCGTCCTGGAGCAGAGCAAGGCGTTCAACGGCGAGGTGCTGCAGGCCGGCGACAGTTATTATGTGCGCCGGCCCGACCAGGACAACCGCATCGTCTTCACGATGAAACGCCACATCTGCCAGAAGGAGATCACTCCGGGCGAGCTCCACAACCTGCTTGAGAACGGACGCACCAATCTCATCGAGGGCTTCGTCTCCAAGCGGAACATGCCCTTCAACGCGTTTCTGGTCCTGTCCAAGACGCGCACGAAGGCGGATTTCGAGTTTCCGCCGCGCTGAACAGGAACAGCCCGGCCGGGTAACCTCAAGCGCGGCAATACGTCTTGGAAGCACCGTGAAGTCCCTGAAAAACTATCTCATCCTGATTCTTGTGCTGACAACGCTGGGCGGAGGCGCTCTCGCGTGGCAGCAATACCAGGAACTGATCAAGCTGCGCGCGGCCGCGCTCACCAACGATGAGCGCGCGGACTGGCAGAAGCGGCTCTGGGCGGCGCAGAAGCGCCAGCACGAACTCGAAGCCGCGCTGGCGGCGCTCAAGAATCAGAATGGCGGACGCGAGCTCGATGCGGACGGCAACGGTCCCAACGGCCCGGGCCAGGGCCGCCGGGGTGCGCGGGGCAACATGGCGGCCAACTTCATGGCCCTGATGGACAAGCCCGAGATCCAGAAACTCATGGCCATCCAGCAGCGGGGCGCGCTGGACAGCCGTTACGCCGCCCTGTTCAAGAGCCTCAACCTCAGCCCGGAACAGCTCGCGAAGTTCAAGGACCTGCTCGTCGAAAAAGGGAGCGCCATTGCCGACGTGATGGCAGCCGCCCGGGCGCAGGGAGTCAGCCCGCAATCCGACCCCGCCCAGTTTCGGGCGCTGATCGCCGACGCCCAGTCGCAGGTGGACGCCAACATCCAGGCCACCCTCGGTGATGCGGCATTTGCGCAGTACCAGCAGTACCAGCAGACCCTGCCCCAGCGGAATGTCGTCAACCAGTTGGCACAGTCGTTGAGCTACACCAATACCCCGCTCACCGACGCGCAGACCGAGCAGATGGTCCAGTTGCTGGCCAGCACCAGCCCGCCCGCCTCGGCGGCGGCCATCACGCGGGCGGAGATCGCCGCGAGCCTGGGGGTTGGCTTTGGCGGTGGCGGTGGCGGCGGTGGCAGCCAGATCACCGATACCGCGATCGCACAGGCGTCCACCGTGCTTGCGCCCGCCCAGGTGCAGGCGCTGCAGCAGCTTCAGCAGACCCAGCAGGCGCAGGCCCAGATCAATGCGGCCATGCGCGCCCAGTTCGGCGGCGGGCAAAACCGCACGGCCACGCCGGCCGCCCCGCCCAAGCCTCCCGGGGGCTGATGACAGCGAAAACGCTTGTCGCGCCGTTTTGACGTCCGGATAGTCGCGGGGATCCGTCAATCCTTCCGCCATGATCGTCACCACCGCGCAGCTCTTCAAACACGCCTACGGCAAGTACGCCGTCGGCGCCTACAATATCAACAATGCCGAGCAGGCCATGGGCCTCTTCAAGGGCTGCATCTCGTCCCAGGCGCCGTTCATCATCCAGATTTCCAAGGGTGCGCGCAAATACACCGACAAGCGCATGCTGGAGGCCATCATCCGCGCCGCCGGCGACATTTTCCCCGAGGCCATCTTCGCCGTCCACCTCGACCATGGTGACGAGCAGACCTGCTACGAGTGCATTGACTCCGGCTTCTTCAGCTCGGTGATGATCGACGCCTCGCATGACCCGTTCGCCGAGAATGTCGCGATCACCAAGCGGGTGGTCGACAAGGCCCACGCGAAGGGCATCTCCGTCGAGGCCGAGCTTGGCATGCTCGGCGGCGTCGAGGAGGACATCAAGGTTGAGGAAGGCAATGCCTGCCTCACCGACCCCGTCGAAGCCGAGGCCTTCGTGAAGCAGACCGGCTGCGACTCCCTCGCCTGCGCCATCGGCACCTCGCATGGCGCCTTCAAGTTCAAGGGCAAGCAGTCCCTCCATTTCGACGTCCTCGAGAAGATCAAGGCCCGCCTCCCCGGCTTCCCGCTCGTCATGCACGGATCCTCCTCCGTCCCGCAGGAGGAGGTCGCGCGCATCAACGCCGCCGGCGGCAAGATCGCCGGCTCCATGGGGGTCGACGTCAACGAGTACCTGCCCGCGGCCAAGCGCGGCGTGACCAAGGTCAACATCGACACCGATGGCCGCCTCGTCTGGACGCGCGTGCACCGCGAGTATTTCCGCGACAACCCCGGCGACTTCGATTTCCGGCCGGCCGGCAAGATCTTCATCGAGGAATACGCGAAGTTCATCGCGAGCCGCAATGTCCTCCTCGGCAGCGCGAACCAGCTCACCGATCTGCGCAAGAGCCTCGGGAGGTAATACGGGAGTTGCGGAAAGCCAAAGGCGCCAGGCTGTCGACGGTCTGAGCAACGTATGGCCTAAAGCCTATCGCTTAACGCGCCCGGGCCATATCACGGCCGCCACGGGAACTTTCTGGCGTCCGGCTTCCGCTTCTCGCGCTGGGCCGAGTGGAATTCCTTCGCCTCCTCGCTCATATAGTAGAGCAGCGTGGCGTTGCCCGCGAGTTCCTGGATGCCCGCCTGCCCATCGAGCTCGGCATTGAATCCGCTCTTGAGCAGCCGGATTGCCAGCGGACTGTTGCCGAGGATTTCCCGGGCCCACTTCACGCCTTCCGCCTCCAGCTCCGCCACGGGGACCACCGTGTTCACCAGACCCATCGCGAGCGCCTCCTTCGCGTCATACTGCCGGCAGAGAAACCAGATCTCCCGCGCCTTCTTCTGGCCGACAATGCGGGCCAGATAACTGGCCCCGAACCCGCCGTCGAAGCTGCCCATCTTCGGTCCGACCTGGCCGAAGACGCCGTTGTCCGCCGCGATCGTCAGGTCGCACACGAGATGAAGCACATGCCCGCCGCCGATGGCATAGCCCGCCACGAGCGCAATCACGACCTTGGGCATCGAGCGGATGAGCTTTTGGAGATCAAGCACGTTGAGCCGCGGCACGCCGTCCCCGCCCACGTAGCCCGCCGGACCGCGCACACTCTGGTCACCTCCCGCGCAAAAGGCATATTTGCCGTCCGTGTGCGGCCCCGCCCCCGTCAGCAGTACGACGCCGATGGCCGGATCCTCGCGGGCGTCGCTGAAGGCATCGTACATCTGGGATACCGTCTCCGGCCGGAACGCATTGCGCTTGGTCGGCCGGTTGATCGTGACCTTGGCGATGCCGTCGGCCTTGTGGTAGAGGATGTCGCTGTAGGATTTGACGGGCTTCCAGGCGGGAGTCATAGGCAAAAAATAGACGGAATTGCCGCCTTGTCGAGAAAGGCGCACGGCGAGGCGATCTGCAGTTCACTTGGCCGCGAAACTGCTTGGAGAATCGGTCCGGTTCGGAAAACTTTCCACCCCAATGAGCACCCGCCCTCCCGTGACGATCAGCACCGCCGCCAAAGCCGGCCTTTCCTTGGGCGCGCTCGGCGTGGTCTTCGGTGATATCGGCACCAGTCCGCTCTACACCATGCGGGAGTGTATTGCCCACCTGCCGCCGGTGCCTCGCGAGGATGGCGTGCTTGGCGTACTCTCGCTGATCTTCTGGTCGCTGGTGCTCGTGGTCAGCGTGAAATACATCTGGTTCGTCATGAAGGCGGACAACCATGGCGAGGGCGGCATCTTCGCCTTGCTCGCGCTCATCCACGCCAACCGGGAAAAGCAACCCGCCAGTGCCCGCGGCCGGCTGGGCCTAGGACCGGCGGTAATCATGATCCTGATCGGCGCCGCGCTGCTTTATGGCGACGGCATTATCACGCCGGCCATCTCGGTGCTGGGCGCCGCCGAGGGCTTCAATGCGATCAGCCCGGCCTTCACCCCCTATGTGGTATGGATGGCCTGTGTGATTCTCGCCGGACTTTTTTGGTTCCAGCATCGCGGGACCAAGGAAATCGGCGGGGTCTTCGGCCCGGTCATGCTCGTATGGTTCGCGTCGCTGGCCGCACTCGGCACCTGGCATTTGCTCAGGTACCCCTCGGTCCTCCGTGCGCTCAACCCCGCCTGGGGCCTCGCCCTGCTGCATCACTCCCCGGCCGTCGTCGCCGCCCTGCTGGGTTCGATCGTCCTCGCCATCACGGGCGCCGAGGCGCTCTACGCCGACATGGGCCACTTCAGCCGCCGCTACATCGCCGTCGCCTGGTACGGCGTCGCCTTTCCCGCGCTGGTGCTGAATTACTTTGGGCAGGGCGCCTTCATCCTCTCCCGTCCCGCCACCCTGGAGAATCCTTTCTTCGCCATGGCCCCGCCCGGGCTGGCGCGGGCGGTCCTCACCGGCTTGTCCATTGTCGCCGCGGTCATCGCCAGCCAGGCGCTCATCTCGGGCGCCTACTCGCTCACGCGGCAGGCCATCCAGCTGGGCTATTTCCCGCGCCTCAAGATCAACTACACGAACGCCCAGCACTCCGGGCAGATCTACGTGCCTTTCGTCAACACGCTGCTCGCCCTCGGCTGCATCCTCACCGTGGTCTTCTTCGGCTCCAGCGACCATCTCGCCTCGGCCTACGGCATCGCCGTCACGGGCACGATGGCCATCACGACGATGGCGTACTACCTTGTCGCCCGGCGCAACCGTGGCTGGCCGGTCTGGCTCGCCGCGCCGATCTGCGGCGCGTTCCTGGTCATCGACCTCGCCTTCCTGCTCTCCAACGCCCACAAGATCGCCGATGGCGGGTGGTTTCCGCTCGCGATCGGCGCGGCCGTGCTCGCCGTCATGCACACGTGGAAGATCGGCCGCACCGAGATTTTCGAGCGCGTCTACGGCAACAACGTCACCGAGTCCGAGCTCACCACTATCGCACGCAGCAGGCATATCACGCGCGTCAGCGGCAGCGCGGTGTTCATGGTCGGCTCGCCGCACGGCACGCCCATCGCCCTGCTCCACCACGTGAAGTCCAACCGTTGCCTGCACCAGACCGTGGTGCTGCTGAGCATCATGACCGAGGAGGTGCCGACCGTTCCAGCCCGCGACCAGCTGACCCTGATCGAGATCGGCGAGGGCATCTGGCGCGCCATCGGCCGCTATGGCTACATGCAGTCGCCCGATGTCGCCGCGATCATGGGGCGGATCAAGCTTCTCGGTGTGCCGATCAATCCCCAGGCCACCACCTATTTCTTCAACCGCGAGATGATCATCAGCGGCGGCAATGCCCGGATGTGGGAATGGCAGAAGAGCCTGTACGCATTCCTCAGCCGCAATGCCCGGCCCGCCAAGGATTATTACCAGATCACGCCGTCGCAGATCATCGAGATCGGCCTGCCCCTCCAGCTGTAGTTGAGGTAGGGGCTAATCCTCCGGATGAGCCCCGCCCTCGGAATCGTTACAGCCCCGCTGCGATCTCGGCGAACATCGCCTTCCGTGTTGCGGCGTCGCGCTTCCGGTCGGTGCGGATTTCCAGCACGCGGATTCCCGCCGGCGGCAGGTGCTGGATCAAGCCGGTAAACTGCGTCCAGCCGCCTACGACCATGTGCTCCACCCCATAGGTGGCGCAAAGCCCGGCAAAGTCGGCCTCCTGCGGCGTCGCAAAATAGGCCTCGAATGCCGGCGTGATCCTCGCCACGGGCAGGTGCTCGAAGATGCCGCCCCCACGGTTGTTGATGAGGACAATGGTCAGCGAGCCCCGCAGCCGGGCCCGGCTGAGAAATCCGTTCGTATCGTGCAGCAGGGCCAGATCGCCTGTCAGCAGCACCGCCGGGCGGTTCCCATGCGCGAGCCCGAGCGCGGTCGACAGTGTGCCGTCAATCCCGTTTGCGCCCCGGTTGAACACCGGCCGGATTCGGCGCTCGCCGGGCGGCCAGAAGTACTCCACGTCCCGGACCGGCATTGAATTGGCCACGAACAGCGGTGTGCCGGCGGGCAGGTGCCGCGCCAGCAGCCAGACCGCCCGTCCCTCGAACATTTCCGTCATCGCCTGCAGACGGACGTCGATCGCCGCGCGCGCCTTTTCCTCCAGCTGCGGCCACATTTGGGCATAGCCGTTCGGATCGGCCGCCGCCGGCAGCTGCTCGACAAAAAGGCGCAGCGCGCACCGCAGGTGCTGCGTGCGACCGTGCAGGGCGTCGCGGTTCGTGGTGCCTTCGCTCACGAGCAGGACGGGGGCGCCGCTTTCCTCCAGCCACCCGCGCAGCACCTTGCTGATCGGCCAGCCACCGAGGCAGAGCACGCGCTCCGGCTTCAGGCGCCCGGCCACCGCCGGATTCCGCAGGATCACGTCGTAGGCGCTGATCAGTCCGGCCGGTCCGGCCGGGTGGTTGCGCAGCGGGGAAAGTCCGTCCGCCAGCACCGGCCAGCCGAGCTTGCGCGCGAGCTCGGCGACAAGTTCTGCGTAGTCAGCCGGGTCGGTGGGTTGCGCCGGTCCGGCCACGATCACGCCATGCACCGCCAGCGGCAGCGGCGGCGCGGGCGACCAGGCTTCCGCCGGAAACGGCGGCACGATTTCGGAAAAGAACGTTTCCCAGTTCTCCGCCTTTTCCAGCCCCGTGCCGGGGGCATTCTCGGGTGGCGCCAGCGGATCACGGAAGGGCGCATTGAGGTGCACCGGCCCGCCCACCGGGCCGAGGGTCTGCGCATAGGCGTGCGCCACGGTCTGACGCAGATAGGCCAGCAGCGGGCGCGTCGCCTCCGGCACCGCGAGCTCATGATAAAAATTCACATGGCTGCCGTACAGCTTCTGCTGGTCGATGGTCTGTCCCGAAGCGCAGGCGCGCATCTCCGGCGGCCGGTCCGCCGTGATGACCAGCAGCGGCGCCCCGCTTTCCTGCGCCTCGACGACGGCCGGCAGGTAGTTGGCACCGGCCGTTCCGCTGGTGCAGACAAGCAGCGCCGGACGCCCCTGCTGCCGTGCCAGTCCCAGGGCGAAGAAGGCCGCCGAGCGTTCGTCCAGCACCGGGATCGCCTCGATCCCCGGATGCGCCGCCAGCGCCAGGGTCAGTGGCGTCGAGCGCGAACCCGGTGAGATTATGGCGTGCCTCAGGCCGCAGCGGGCAAGCGTCTCCACCAGCACGCTGCTCCACAGGGTATTGGCCGTGCGAAAATCAAGTGTGGGCAGGGAACTCATCAGGCGCTGAGGGCGTCGAGCATGGCTTTAAGCTTCAGCTCCGTTTCCGCAAACTCCTTCTCGGGGTTTGAACCGGCCACAATGCCCGCCCCGGCATACATCCGGGCGCGGGCGCCATCCACCAGTGCCGAGCGGATTCCCACAAAGAATTCCCCGCCCCCCCGCGCATTCACCCAGCCGATCGCCCCGCCGTAAAGCCCGCGGGAAAAACCTTCGAGGCCGCGGATCCGGGGTATCGCCGCGGCCGCCGGCGTGCCGCCGACGGCCGGTGTCGGGTGCAACCAGCCCACCGCCGCCAGCAACCGGACCTCGTCGCCGAGCACGGCCCGCACCGGGGTATGGAGGTGCTGGACATTGGCCAGTTTCCGCAGTCCGGCCTGGGGTGGAAACTCGGGCTTCAGGCCCAGGTGCGTGAGCCGGTCCGTGATGGTCTCCAGCACGAGTCGCTGCTCGCGCCGGTCCTTCTCGCTCTGCAGCAGCGAAGCCCCGAGCGCGGCATCCTCGCTCGCACCCGCGCCACGCCGGATCGAACCGGCGAGCGCCTCCGTCTCGAGCACGCCCTTGCTCACACGCACCAGTCTCTCGGGACTCGCCCCGATGAAGCTCTGCCCGCGGCCGTTCGCGAGGGAGAAGGCGTAGCATTCGGGAAAGCGCTGCCGCAGGCCGTTGAGTACCCGCAGCGGATGCAGCGGCTGCGGGGTCGCCAGGTCGATGGCCCGGGCCAGCACGATTTTCGCAAACTCCCCCGCCCCGATCCGCTCGAGGGCCTGCGCCACCGCCGCCCGGTAGTCACCGGCCTCATGCGTTGAAAATTCCGGCCGCACCGCCTCCGCGGCGGCCGCCGGCTCGTGATAGCGGAAACGGGAGAATTTGCCGTGGGCGCGCCAGACTCGCTCAGCCAGTCCCGCCAGGTCCGATTCCGGGGTGATCAGCAGGTTTGCGACGGCCGTCGTCGTCGCCCCCGCCCGCGCCACCTGCCACCGCGGCACAAACGCCCGGGCCGCCGGAAACGGGTCGCCGCCCTCGGCCTCGGCCAGGAAGGAGAAGGCGGAGAAAAAATGCGGCCCGCCGAACGGTGCGTCCACGTCGCCCACCGCGATCGTGTGCGCCAGCGTCTCGTCGATGAAGCGCTGGATGCGCGCGAACCGCTCCGGGCCATGCGCCTCGTGCGCCACCGCCACTTCCGCGCCGGAGAGCGCGGTCTCAAGCGTCGGGCGTTCCGCATAGAAATGCGGCTCCCGCGGATCGAAGATCGACTCCAGCACCGCGAGCGGATCGAGCGCCTCGACGGCCAGCGAGATGCTCACGAGCTTGGCGTGGCCGTCCTGCACTGCGGCGGCGCGGCAGTCCGCGAGGAACGCGCGCAGGGCGTCAGGCGTCGCGTGCTCCGCGGGATGCAGCGGGAGGATGGTCATTGGGAAATCGTTCTCCTTCCTCGTGCTCTTACCCTTTGCCTTTCCATTCAGTCCGATCGTCCTGGGAAAGATGACGAGAAGGAGAGGTTACGCCGGTTTGGCCGGCAGCGGCCGGGGGAAGAGCACGAGCGCTTCAGCCACCTTCGAGCCGGTGAGTTTGCCGCCCCAAACCAGCTCATCGCGCCAGGTCCCGCCCGGCGTGCACCCCAGCACCGCGTTGATCTTCTCCGCCGTCGCCGGCATCACCGCCTGCAGCAGGGCGACACCGAGGCGCAGCGCCTCGGCCATCGTCGCGAGCGAGGTGCGGAGCAATGCCTGATCCGCCTCCGCGGCGGATTTGCCCAGCTTCCAGGGCGCGCGACGCTCGATGTAGGCGTTGGTCGCGGTAATGAAGGCGAAGGTTTTCTCCAGCGCAGTGTGGAACTGGTAGCCCTCGCAGAGCGGGATGACTGCGTCGCGGGTTTCGGCCCAGAGCGCCTGCAACTCACGCTCGGCCTCCGCCGCGGGCCCGGCCGCCGGAACCACGCCGCCGCCAAACCGCGTGGTCATGTTCAGCGTCCGGTTGACAAGGTTGCCCAGATTGTTCGCGAGTTCGCTGTTGTAGCGGACCAGGAACTGCGCGCGCGTGAAGTCGCTGTCCTGGCCGACATTCATCTCGCGGATGAGGAAATAACGCAGCGCATCGATGCCGAACTCGGCGGTGTAGTCCGCCGGGACAATGAAGTTGCCGGTGCTCTTGGACATTTTCACGCCGTTCACCGACCACCAGCCGTGGACCAGCAGTGACTTTGGCAGCGGAAGACCGAGGGCATGCAGCATGATCGGCCAATACACCGCATGCGGCGGCAGGAGGATGTCCTTGCCGATGACATGGCAGTCCGCGGGCCACTGCCCGGTGTCCGCCACGGCGGAGTAATAATTCACGAGGGCGTCGAACCAGACGTACGTCACGTAATTCTCGTCAAAGGGCAGTGGGATCCCCCACCCGAGGCGCTCGCGCGGCCGCGAGATGCACAGGTCGTTCAGCGGCTCCTTCAGGAACTCGAGCACCTGCTTCTGGCGGTAACGCGGGAAGATGAAGTCCTCGTGAGTGGTCAGGAACTCCACCAGCCATTCCTGGTAGCCCTTCAGCTTGAAGAAATAATTGGACTCGGTGATCTCGGTGACCTCGCCGTAGATCTCCGGCCACGTGCCGTCGGCCTGCCGGTCCTTCTCCTGGAGAAACTGCTCCTGCCGCGTGGAATAGAAGCCCCGGTATTCCGCCTGGTAGATCTCGCCCTTGTCGAAGAGTTGCTGGAGCAGACGGCGGACGACGCGCTTGTGCCGGTCCTCGGTCGTGCGGATGAAGTCGTCGTTGGAAATGGCGAGTTGCGGGAGCAGCGCCCGGAATTCCAGGCTGACCTCGTCGGCATACTGCTGCGGCGGAATCCCGCGCTGCCTTGCGCTCTGCTGCACCTTCTGGCCGTGCTCATCCACGCCCGTGAGGAAATACACCCGCTCCCCCATCTGCCGCCGGAAGCGGGCGATGACGTCCGCCAGCACCTTCTCATAGGCGTGGCCGAGGTGCGGCGAGCCATTCACGTAGTCGATGGCGGTGGTGATGTAGAACGGTTTCATGCGGGAGCCGGACAACAAAAGCCGTCGGGGCCAAAATGTCGAAAGTTTTGACGCCCGGCCGCAACCGGCGCAGCATTCCGGTCCTGGCGTTGCGCCGCGCATGAATTTCCTCACCCGCCTCATTGGCTACTCGGTGCTCCTCCTCCTCGCCTTCCTGGCCGCCGCACTCGGCGCCCAGGGCTGGCTGCGGCAGCAGACGCAGCGGCTGCGGACCGAGGTTGACGTGATTCCGCCGATTCGAGCCGCTTGAAGAGTCGGTCTGGGCCAACATAAAGGACCCAGACCATGAAAGGTAAACGCTACAGTACAGAGGAGAAAGTCCGCATCCTTCGGGAAGCGGACGCCG
>Ga0316232_1000422_pt1 | contig 68316 bp, 54 predicted proteins | sample TBHtaG_FD_206006 | JGI IMG/M metagenome (GOLD analysis project Ga0316232, IMG submission 206006) | Freshwater microbial communities from Trout Bog Lake, Wisconsin, USA - TBH18025_13 | ecosystem: Environmental > Aquatic > Freshwater > Lake > Hypolimnion/Profundal zone | place: USA: Wisconsin...
CCAGGGCGTTGATGTTCTTGGCCAGGGTGGCGGCGCCGGTGCCGGTGTACTTCAGGATGCCGGACGAGGTCCCGGCCACGCCGAGGTCGAGGGCGATGTTTTCGCCCAGCGACTGGGCCGCCGTGGCTGTGGCGTTGCCGGTGGTGAAGGAAACCGTGCCGTTCTGCACAATCGTTTTGCCGAGAAAGGCATTGGCGGCGCTGAGGGTGGTGGTGCCGGTGCCGGCTTGGGTAAAGGTGCCGCTGCCGGTGATGGCCGCGCTGCTGAAGTCGGTGCCTTGGGCGACCGCGTTGCTGCGCTTGATAGCGAAGTTCGTGTTGTCGGCGATGGCGCTGCCAGCCGAGAGACTACCGGTGGTGGAGCCGTTGCCGATTTGCAGCGTTCCGGCGGAGATCGTCGTCAAGCCGACGTAGGTGTTCGCGCCGGTGAGCGTCAGCGTGCCGGTGCCGGCTTTGGTCAGCGCCAAGGTCTCTGTCGCGGAGTCGAACTCCTGGATAATCCCTGCAAAGACGCCGCTAGAGTTCTGGGAGTTGCCCACGGTCAAAGTGTGGGTCCCCGTCGACATAGTCTGCACAAAGGTGGTTCCCGGCGTGGTGGGATCCGTGGTCAGGTTGGCGATCGTGACGTCATTGCCATTGAGCGACAGGATGCCGTTCGGGACGCCAGAGCCGAAGGCCACCGCATTTTCCTGGCCCGCCGTGCTGTTGAGGGCGCCTGCACTGCCCAGCCTCACTTCGCCGTTGTTGATGGTCACGACGCCGGTGAAGGAGTTTGTGCCGGAGAGAGTGAGGGTGCCGGAGCCGGCTTTGGTCAGCGCCCCTGACTTCAAAGTCCCTACTCCAATGGCATTTGCGAAGGTCACGGACTGCCCATTCGTATCGATGGTGCCGGTGCTGGCGTCCGCCAACTGCAGGCGGCCGGAGGTGGTGTAGTCGTAAGTGTTGGCGCTTGTGAATTGCAAGCCGCCGCCCTGGAGGACGATGCTGTTGGCCAAGGTCGCCGGTTTGCCCAACGGGCCGCTTGTTCCCGCAGTTTCCGCGACGTTGAGCCCGATCAAGCCGCCCGTCACCGTGGTGGTGCCGGTGTAGGTGCTCGCGCCGGAGAGGGTCCATGTGCCGGCGCCCTGCTTGGTCAGCGTGCCCGTCGTCGTGCCGATGATGCTCGTGATGCTGCCGTTATAGGCGCCGCCCAGCGTCAGCCCGAAGGTGGCTCCGGAGATCGTGCCGGCGTTCGAGACCGTGATGTTCCCGCTGCCCGCAATGATGCTGCTGGCGCTGCCCAGCGAGATCAGACCGGCGTAGGTTCCAGATGTCGCGCTGCTGTTGAGCAATGCGCCGCCGCTGCTGATGCCCGTGCCGTTCAAGGTGAGCGCGTTGGTGTTTGTCATCACCGTGCCGTTCAAATCGAGGGCCGCTCCCGCCGCGACGGTCGCCGCGCTGGTGTTGGCACCCAGGGCGGTGGCGCTGCCGAGCATCAGCGTGGTGCCGGCGCCGCTGATCGTGGTTCCGCCGGAGTAGTTGTTCGTGCCGCCCAAGGTGAGCGTGCCGCCGTTCACCGCCACCGCGCCGGTCCCGCTGATCGCGTTGCTCACCGTCCCGCCGTAAGTGTCCGTCCGGTTGAAGGCCAGCGTGGCGTTGTCCGTCACCGCCCCGGTCAGCGAGCCGGTCGTTCCCGCGCTGCCGATTTGCAGGGTGCCGGCGCTGATCGTGGTGCCGCCGGTGTAGGAGTTCGCGCCGGTGAGGACCATGGTGCCGATGCCGGTTTTGGTGAGGGATGCGCCAGCGCCGGTTTCGGAGAGGTTGCCGGAGTAGGCGGTGTTCAATTGGTTGCCGCCCAAGGTGAGGGCGACGGCGGCGGCGGAGGCGTTGGTGAGGGCGAGGTTTTTATCGCCGTTGAGCCCGCCGAGGGTGGCGGCGGTCAGCGTGCCGAACGAGAACGTGCCGCTGTCGCTGTTATAGTAGTTGAGCGTGCTGTTCTGCAGGGCCAGTGTGGAGCCGAGGACCAGCGTGCTGCCGCCGGTGATCTTGGTCGTGCCCGCGAAGGTGTTCGCGGTGCTGAAGGTGACGTTCGTCGCTCCTCCGGTCGCAATATTGTTGTTGAGATACACGTTCAACCCATCGATGTAGGAGACGGTGGTATTCGCCGCAATATTTGTGCCGGTGACAACCTGCCCGACATAGACGTTGCCCGCGGTAGAGAGAGTGTAAATTTTCTGAGCGGCTGCCCCCGTGCCGTTGACCGTGCCGGAGAAGCCGAGGGTGGCGGTGCCGCCGCCTTTGATTTCGAGGGTGTTGGTGTTGACGGTGCCGGCGAGGCTGTTGTCAACCACGCTGCCGGTGATCTGGTTGCCGAAGGTGTAGGAATCGCTGCGGTTGAGGACAAGCGCGCCGAGGTTGCTGATCGTGTAGTTGGGATCGAGGCTGCCGTGGGTGCTGCCGTTGCCGATCTGGAGCGTGCCGCTGGTGCCGATCATCTCGTTGATCGAGGAGCCGCCATTGCCAGTGTTCGCGACCGCGCAGGATCCGCCGAGGGCGCCGCCGCTCTCGAAGGTGCCGGTCGCTGGCGTGCTGCCGGCCACCGTGGTGGTCAGCGTGATCGTGCCGGATCCAATCGAGGCGATGAAGGTCGATCCGTAGGTGAGGCCGGTGCCGGTCACGTTCTGGCCGACAAAGAGGCCGTTGGTGGTGCCCACAGTCACCGTGGTGGTGCCATTGGGGGTGAAGGTTTGGACGAGCTGGGGCGTGTAGTCGCCGGTGGCGACGACCGTGCCTTCGTTCACATAGGTGGCACCGGTAATGGTATTGATGCCGGTGAGGATCAAGCGCCCGGCACCATACTTGTCGAGCGCCTCGGCACCGTTGGTATCCGAGAGCTGCGAGCTGATGACCAGGTCGCCGGCGGTGTTGTTCTGGAAAACCCCGAAACAGCGGCGGGCGTAGCCCTGCAGGAACCCCCCGGCGATGGTCGAGGTGTGCGCCCCCACATTGCCCGTCACCAGGATGCCATTGATGCTGGTCAGAACCAAGGACTTGAGCGTCAGTGTCATGTCGGCGGCGGTGGCGCTGGTGTCGTTGAAGCGCAGCGTGATGACGCCGGGATTACTGGTCGCGGTAACGGAGGCCAGGAGGTCCACGTTGCCGCCGTTGATGAAGATGTTATTGTAGCTGGCGTTTGCGAGGCCGATGATGTTGTTGCCCGAGAGGGTCGCCCAGGACGAGCCGTTGACCGTGACCCATGGCAAAGTGGTACCGGAGTTGGTGGATGCCGTGCCCAAGATCCCGTTTGAAGTGAGAGGGGTGGTGGTGGTCACCGTGACGCCCGAGCCGATGGCGATGTCCAAGCCGGTGTTGACGTTATTAGTGGCTAACCCAAGGGTGAGGCTGCCGAGATTCACGGTCAGCGTGCCGCCACTTGCCCCGGCGGCCAGATTGAGGTGGCTCATGCCTTGACCGACGAGCGTCGAGCCGAAGAGGGGGTTCGGGGAGACGCCGCTAAAGCTCTGGGAGTTGGCGGTGCCGGCCTTGCCTTGGATGGACAGGGTGTCGGAGGTCACCGCCGTGGCCGGGGCGCCGTAAGAAAGGACGGACCCGAGATTCAACAGGCTGCTGGCGTTGATGATGTCCGAGGCAGGCGCGCCGGCGGCGCTGAAGTCGAGCGCGAGGGTGCCGTTGGTGACATCCGTGAAGCCGGTGTAGGTGTTCTGGCCGGTGAGGGTGAGCGTGCCGGTGCCGGTCTTGTTCAGGCTCGAGTAGAGGCCGCTGATGACACCGCCGACGGTGATATTGTGGCCGTTGGTGTCGAAGGTGGCGGACACGCCTTGGCCGATGGTGACGGCGCGGCTGCCCAGCGCGATGTCCCCTGCAGCCTGGAGGGTGGCGGCTCCGGCAAAGCTGGTCTGGCCGGTGACGGCTCCGGTGAAGTTGAGCGCGCCGCCGCCCAGCGAACCTGCCGAGGCGACGTTGAGGATCCCTTCCCCGATGTAGGTGCCACCGGCGTAGGTGTTGTTGGTGTTCGTCAGGTAGAGGGCGCGCGGGCCGTCCTTGGTGAGGCTCGAAGAGGAGTTGTCTATGATTTGGGAATTGATGACCATCCCGGTGCTCGCGCTGGCCGCCCCGCCCTGCACGACCCACAAGTCGCTGCCGGCAAGTCCGGTTTTGATGGTGCCGCCGGTGATTGTCACCGGAGATGTCAGCGAAGTCGTGCTGTTGCCGGCCGCCAAAATGCCGCCCGACTCGACGGTGAACGCGCCGGGGAGAGTGAGGCTGCCGCCCGCGCTAAAACGGAGGCTCTGGCTCACTGTGCCGGTGGCCGTGGAACCAGCAACCACACCGGTATTAATTCCCGACCCCCATGAGTTCGAAGCGCTCGTGAGGGCGGTGAACACGCCGGAGGCAGCATACATGAAATTGTCCGCCGAGGTGGTGGCGGTGTCCGAGGAGTAGGTCGCGCCGAGGAGCATGGCGGTTGCGCCCGAGCCAATGACGTTGGCCGCGCCGCTGGGGGCGGAGGTGAAGGCGGAGGCACCGTTCAATCCGGTCATGCGCACCACGCCGCCGACGCTGCGGAGGTAGGGGTTTGCGCCCGTGAAGGTGATTGCAGTCCCATTGTAATAGCCCACGAGGTTGTCGGCACCGGAGCCGACCGTCAGGCTGGTGAGGGACTGAATATTAGATCCGCTGGCCCCCGCGAAATAGCCGCCGCCGTTGCCGCCCAAGGTGAGGGTGGCGGCCGGATTGATGGGATTGTTGGCGGAGCTAAACGAGAAGGATCCGCCGCCATTGACCGTGACGCTCGAGGTGTTGGCGAGCGTGCCGCCCAGGATGACGGAGCCGACGCCGTTGTTGCGGCTCTGGATCACGGTCGCGCCGCTGTAGGTGCTGGCCCCGGTCAAAGTGAGCATAGGACTCCCCCCATTTGCAAAATTCTGGTATAATCCGGCCACCCAGGTGACTCCGTAGCCGTTGCCGCCATCGCCGATCGCGCCGGGGAGCGTGAGGGTGCTTCCGGCGACGAGCACGGTCCGATTGCCGCCCAGGGTGATCGCGCCGTTGCCGAAAGTGAGTGCTGCGGGGGAGTAGTTGAGGGTGCTGCCGATCACGGTGAAATCCCCGTTCCACGCCTGCGTGTTGTTGGTGGTCAGGGTCAGGGCAGCCCCGTTGGTAGCCAGGTAGCCGCCAGTGATGGTGAGCGGGCCGGTGCCGAGAGCGGCGGCGGCCCCGAGGGTCAGGGTGCCCGCGTTGAGCGTGACGCCGCCGGAGAAGGTGTTGGCACCAGTCAGGACCAAATATCCAGGGCCATTCTTGATGAGCCCCTTGGCCGTGGTGCCGTCGGAGATGACGCCGCCTTCGGTCATGGTGCCGAAAAGCCCGGCGGTGGTGATGGTGCGGGTGGTGCCGGCGCCCGTGCCCAGCGAAACCGCCCCCGTGCCCATATTCAGGTTGTTTGTTTGCAACATGCCCGCGAAGCCAAAGCTAAAATCCCCCGCCCATGTCTGCGCGTAGTTGTTGGTGGTGACACCGCCGCCGGAGGTGTTGCTGATCGTGCCGCCGCTGATGGTGAAGGTGCCGATGGTGGCGCCGAGGGCGGCGGCGCTGTTGATGTTCAGGGTGCCGGCGTTGAGGGTGACGCCGCCGGTGAAGGTGCTCGCGCCGGACAGAGAGAGCGCCCCATTCCCCGCTTTGACCAGGCTGTTGGCGGTCGTGCCATTGGAAATGATGCCCTGCTCGTAGAGGGTGCCCGCGTTGACCGTGATGGTGCGGGAGGTGCCTGCGGCAGTGCCGAGGGTCACGGCCCCGCTGCCGAAGGTCAGGTTGTTGGTGCCGGTGAAGGCGAAATCGTTGTTCCAGGTCTGCACGTAGTTGTTGCTGGTGGTGATGGCCGCGCCGGAGGTGTTGTCGAGAGCGCCGCCGTTGATGGTGAATGTGGTGAGTGCGCTGGTGTAGCCGAGGGCACCGTTGTTGTTGATGTTCAGCGTGCCCGCGTTCAGGGTCACGCCGCCGGTGAAGCCGACGTTGTTGCCTCCGCTCAGAGTCAGTGCGCCCGCGCCCGCTTTGATCAGGCTGGTGGCGGTCGTGCCATTGTAAATGATGCCGCCGATGGTCAGGTTGCCCGCGTTGACCGTGATGGTGCGCGAGATGCCCGCCGCCGTGCCGAGGGTCACGGCCCCGGTGCCCATGTTCAGATCGTGCGTCCCGCCAGCCAGGCCGGTGAAGGCGAAGTCGTTGTTCCAGGTCTGCGCGTTGTTGTTGGTGCTGGTAGTGATGGCCGCGCCGCTGGTGTTGTCGATGGTGCCGCCGTTGATGACGAAGGTGCCGGTGCCGAGGGCGGCGGCATTGTTGATGTTGAGCGTGCCGGCGTCGAGATAGGTGCTGCCGGTGTAGGTGTTGGCGGCGGAGAGCGCCAGCGTGCCCGCGCCGGATTTGGTGAGGGCGTTGGCTCCGTTGGCGAGGATCGGGGTGCTGATGGTCAAGGCATCATTGGCGCCATCGGTGCGGATGACCAACTCGGCAGCGCTGGCCGCCTTGATGCCCGTGCCGCCGCTGATCGTCGCGCCGCCCGCCGTATTGCCCGACATGAGGATGCCGTTGACCGTGACGGTCTGCGACCCGGCCAGCGTGAAATTGTTGTTGCCGGAAATATTCAGGGTGGTGAACGTGGCTGTGTTCTGGGCGGTGATCGCCCCGGTGATCTGCTGATACGCCGTGCCGGTGAGGGTCGTGCCACCGGCGCTTGTCGCCGCCCCGGTATCGCCGGCGTAATTGATCCCGCGGACATACGTTCCTGCGGCGTTCATCCAGGCGTAGTTGCTGCCGCCGAAGAACGTCCCCTGGTCGATGAAGCCGGCGGCCTTGCCCGTCAGGGTGATCGTGTCGTCGGTGCCGGGGGTGCCGGGAGTTCCGCCGAGGACGAAGTTGCCGGTGGCACCGGCGGCGCGTGCGGCCAGGGAGCTGAAGGTCAAGCCGACCGTCTGCAGCGCGGTGCGCGTGGCGGTAACCGTTCCGTCACCGAGCGAGAAAGTCAGCGCGCCCATATTCTGCGACTTGGCACCGGCAGCCGTGGTGTTGTTATAGTTGAACGCGCCGGTTCCGCCGAAGGTCAGGGCTGAATACGGGGTTGTGCCGTAGAGGGAACCGCCCGCTCCGGCATCAACCGTGAGCGTGCCGCCGCTGACGGTGGTCAAGCCGGTGTAGGTGTTCGCTCCCTGGAGCGTCCATGTGCCCGCCCCGTCCTTGGTCAGCGTGCCGGAGCCGGTGGTGATGGTGCCGGCGATGGTGCCGGCGCCCGCGCCGCCGAGCGTGAGGTTCTGGGTTCCGGTGATGCTGTTGGCGGCGGTGTTGAACGTCAGCGAGCCGGAGTCCGAGTTGATGCGAGCGGCGCTGCCGAGCGTCACCGTGCCCTGCCAGACGTTCGTGCCGCCGACGTTGCGCAAAGCGCCGTCCGAGTTGATGCCCGTGCCGTTGAGTGTGAGGGCTTCCGCGCCCACCGTGATGCCGCCTTGGATCTGGAGGGCCGCGCCGCCGGTCACCGAAGTGCCGGCCGCCGTGGTGCCGAGCGCGGTGGCATTCTGGATGTTCAGGACGCCCACGCTGACGGTGGTCAAGCCGGTGTAGCTGTTCGAGCCAGAGAGGATCTGGGTGCCCGCACCGGACTTCGCCAGGGTCATGCCGGCGGCCCCATTGGCGATGACACCTGAGTAGGAGTCGGTGATGCCGGTGCCGGGATTGAGGGTGATGCCTGTCACGCTGCCGTAGCCGGCGGTGATCACCGAGGCGAGGGCCTGCGCCCCGGCACCGTCGAGGAGCCCGCCGAAAGTGGGGGCAGCGTAGCCGGTCACGTTGATGTTTCCCGCGCCGGAGGTGTCGATGGCGCTGTTCTGGAGGGCGAGAGCGTTCCCCAGGGCAAGGGTTCCGCCGCTCACCAGGGTCTTGCCGTTGAAGGTGTTCACGCCGGAGAGGGTCAAGGTGCCGGTGCCGGCCTTGGTCAGCGCCCCTGACTTCAAAGTCCCTACCCCAATGGCATTCGCGAAGGTCACGGACTGCCCATTCGTATCGATGGTGCCGGTGAAGCCGTCCGCCAACTGCAGGCGGCCGGAGGTGGTGTAGTCGTAGGTGTTATTGGTTGTGAATTGCAAGCCGCCGCCCTGGAGGACGATGCTGTTGGCCGCTGTCGCCGGTTTGCCCAACGGGCCGCTTGTTCCCGCGGTTTCCGCGGCGTTGAGCTGGAGCAAGCCGCCATTCACCGTGGTCGTGCCGGTGTAGGTGTTCGTGCCCGAGAGTATCCATGTGCCGGCGCCGGCCTTGGTCAGCGTGCCCGTCGTCGTGCCGATGATGCTCGCGATGCTGCCGTTATAGGCGCCGCCCAGGGTCAGCCCGAAGGTGGCACCGGTGATCGTGCCGGTGTTCGATATCGTGATGTTCCCGCTGCCCGCAATGATGCTGCTGGCGCTGCCCAGCGCGATCAGACCGGCGTAGGTGCCCGCTGTCGAGCTGCTGTTGGTGAGCGCCCCGCCGTGACGCTCACCGCGCCGGTGCTGGCACCCAAGGCGGTGGCGTTGCCGATCTTCAAGGTGCCGGCGGAGATCGCCGTCCCGCCGTTGTAGGTGTTCGCGCCGGTGAGCGTCCATGTGCCGACGCCGCTCTTGGCGAGGGCAAACGTCGTCGCAGACCCGTTGGAGATGAGGCCGCTGATCGTGTTGGCGCCGAGGTTCGTGCCGGCCAGGGTCAGCGAGTTGCCGCCCGTCGTGCCGAGCGTGAACGCGCCGGAGGCCGTGCCGGCCGCTGTGTCGAAGGAAATGCTGGTCACGCTCTGGTTGGCAGAGGCGTTGGCGACCGACCCCAAAGCCGTGTTGAAGAGGGCGGTGTCCGCGGCCAGCGGCTTGGCCGAACCCGACCAGTTGCCGGGGGTGTTCCAGTCGCCGCCGGTTGCACCTGTCCATGTGACCGTGGCAGCGCGGGCAGATGGCAGAGCGGCAAGGGCGACCGCGACGGCGATTGCTGCGAGGAGATTTCGTTTCATAGGAGGTGTTGGAGCTGACGTTGACGATGGGCGATCCGATACGATTTTTGTATCAGAAGAAGAGGAAGATTTTCCGGGCGTCTGGGCGGATTGGCTTTTCATACTTATATGCATTGTCAGCGTATCCCTCGTTTCACAAATGGGCAATCGTCAATTTGTGGTTTTTTTTGCCCTTTTGTGCAAAGCCCGGACGAGCCAATGCGATGGCGGGTGCCGGAAGCGGGCCCCCCTGGTTCCAAGAAACAAGATCCGGATCACCTGCGGTTCAGGATGAAGTTCCTGTGGATACCGGGGGGGACCCCGAAATGCCGGCGAAAGGTCTTAGAGAAACGGGGGGCGTCGGGAAAGCCGGTTGCCGAGGCAATTTCGGCCAGCGTGGCGGGGCTTCTCATTCTCTTGAGGACTTCCTGCATTCTGACCTCGAGGATAAATGCGGCCGGTGATTGGCCGGTGGCCGCTTTGAATTTCCGGCTGAATGTCGTGCGTTCCATCTTGTGCACGGCGGCCAGATCGGGAACTCCTGGCGGATGGTCGAGGCGGCCGAGCACCATTTGGCGGATTTCATCCTGCCATTGTTGCTGCAGCTGCCCGGGATGGCGCCGGGTATACAGCTCGCGTTCCGTTTCCCAAAGCCAGTTGAAAAGCAGTTTTTCAAATGCCCAGATATCCGGCACCTGGTTGTGACAGAGCGCCTCGATGAGTGTGGCGGCCGCCTCCAGGGGCGGGCTGCCGGGCTCCCATGTCTGCACCGCGATTTCCTTCTGCCGCAGCAACCGGATTCTTTCCACAAAAACGGGATGCTGGACAATCAGCCAAAAGAAGCCCCAGTGGCAGCCCTTGGGAAGCCAGTAGGTATAGCGGGAGGGATGGACCACCATAAAGCTCTGGCCAAAACCCATTTTCCAACGCCTTCTCTTTTCCCGATACATCCCGTTTCCATCCAGGGTGAATTGGAAAAGCGCGCGGGGTATTTTCCCGGACCTTCCTTTCAAGCCTTCGAGAAAGTAGTCGTCGCCCGGGGGTTTGCTGTCGCAGCCCCAACCGATATTGCAGTCCCGGCCAAAACTCTGGAACCGGTGTGTCCCCTGGCCGCAGAATGCCTTTTCGATGCGGTGCCGGAAAAGGATTTCGTTCTCCATGAAAGTTTCCTCCTAGCCGGCAACCATGGGCCTCATCCAAAATTCAACAGGGGGGGTTGGATTCTTCATCGGGTTTGGAACGATTCGGTGAAAACTTAACTGGCCCAAGATGGGATTTCAACCCTGAGATCTTGATTTTTCCGATGGATTATTGATCGCCCTATTCTGGCGGAATCGGCGGGTGTGGTGGTCCGGTCCGCCGCGCTGCTTCCACTTCCGGTCAACGAGCCACAGGGAGTGCCGGTTAACGTTGCCGGAATTCTCCGGGAGTGACGCCGGTATGCTTTTTGAAGAACGCGATGAAGTTTGTCGTATTCTCGAAGCCGAACTGCCGCGCGATCTACTTCGGCGAGGCGTCGCGGTTGGTCGGCACATGGCGGATCGCGCCTTGGTAACAAATCGTTCCTTCTTTCAGGGCTTTGAGGATTTCATCCCGCGCGACCGTAGCCCGCTTTCCTTTGAGCAACCCCAGATACAAGGCAGGAGTGATGCGAAGAGCAGATGGCCGGTCATATAGATCGAGTCGCAAAAGATGAATCCCACGGCACGGCGTTTCTCATCGGTAAAAACGAGCCCGCTGGCCTCGTCGATCCGGGGGACGTGAAACGCGAGCCGCAGGCGGTCGATGGTCGTGACGCCATTCACCTTCCTGCGGAGAAAACCGCACTTCTTGGTTGCACGCCACAGATGATGCGCAATCAGGTCGAGGTGGTCCAACATCTCCTCTGGCGTGACAAACCCTGTTTCCAGCGCGATGGCGAAATCCTGTGTCCAAACGGCGGGGTAGCAGGCGCGCCCTCCCGGCCGGATGAGCGTGCAGCCGGAGGTGTTGGCGGGGAGATCCCGGCTCACCCGTTCTCCCGCACGAATTTGTGGTCGGCTGCGCTGAGTCCGGGCAGTCCCCGGCGGCGACGGGCGCACGAGGATTCCACTGGCACGCCCCGGTTGAGTGCTGGAACGACTCGGGCCTGCGGGCCGTAGGTGGCGGCGATGGCACGGGCGAGGAATTGCTTGGTTTCGCTGCTGCCGGAGCTAACAAGAAGGCGTATGAAATACCACGCGCTTGTCATCTGTCCACCGGAGAATGAAAAATACGTTTTTCCGTCCGCGATACTTGAGGAGATCCGTCAACTGACGGACTGCCCGTGGCCGGTCCTTGATCCCGCAAGCTGGCACAATGCGATGCCTGCGTTAAAGGAAGCGGATTTTATCTTCAGCACATGGGGGATGCCTTTGATGAACGAAGAGTTTCTGGCGGCAGCACCCGTTCTCAAGGCCGTGTTTTATGCGGCAGGATCTGTAAAAGGTTTCGTGACGGATGAGGGATGGAACCGCGGAATCCTTATTTCCAGCGCGTGGGCTGCCAACAGCGTTCCGGTGGCCGAGTATACGCTTGCTTCAATCCTTCTCAGCCTCAAACGGTTCTGGCATTTTTCGCGCGCCGCCCGCTGGGAAGATGGGCGGCCGGAAGTCCACACGATCCCGGGAGCATACCATAGCAAGGTGGGATTGATCTCGCTGGGAGCTGTCGGACGCGCCACGGCAAGGCTACTCAAACCTTTTGAGTTAACGCTGCTGGCCTATGATCCCTTTTTTCCACCCAAGCTGGCATCGGAACTCAATATCGGGCTGGTTCCCCTGGATGAACTTTTTCGCGAGTGTGATGTGATTAGCATCCATGCGCCTTGGATCCCTGAAACCGAACGGATGATCACCGGCAAACTCATCGCCTCGATGAAAGAGGGGGCAACACTGATCAACACTTCACGCGGAGCGGTCGTGGCAGAGGATGAGATGATCGACGTGCTTGCCCGCCGGTCGGATCTTTCCGCGGTCCTCGATGTCACACACTCGGAACCTCCGGCTAGGGATTCCCTGCTGAGATCCCTGCCCAATGTCGTTCTCACTCCGCACATTGCCGGCAGCATGCAGAGGGAATGCGGGCGCATGGGCAAGTGGATGGCAGATGAGCTGCGCAGGTTTTTGACAGGCGAACCCCTCCGGCACATGGTCACCCGCGAACAGCTTGCCCGAATGGCCTGATGATGAACCCCGGCTTGGTCTCCGTCACATTCCGCAGTCTCCCGCCCGGCGCGATTGTCGAGATTTGTCGTCAAAACAGGCTTTCGAGCATCGAGTGGGGAGGGGATGTCCATGTGCCTCATGGCGATGAGAGAACCGCCGGAGTCGTTGGCGGGTTGACACGTGCCGCGGGGCTCTCGATTGCCGCCTATGGATCCTACTACCGCCTCGCCTCTTCTGACGGGCCGGATTTTCCTTCTGCCCTCGCCACTGCCGTCGCCCTGGGTGCGCCTGTCATCCGGGTTTGGGCGGGAATCTGCGGCTCGGCCGAGGCAGATCCCGATTTGAAAAGCAGGGTTACTGATGACGCCCTCCGCTGCGCCGATCTCGCCGCGGCCCGGAACATCTCGATCGCCTACGAATTTCATGCCGGCACGCTCACCGATTCGACCGATGCTGCTTTGGATCTCCTGAACGCCACCAACCACCCATTCATCAAAACGCTCTGGCAACCTCCTCACGGATTGTCGCTTCAGGAGTGCCTTGCAAGCCTCCACGCGCTGGCACCCCGCCTTCAACACGTCCATGTTTTTCACTGGTGGCCGGATTCGTCACACAGGCGGCCACTTGAGGAAGGGCGCAACCGCTGGAGCGCTTACATTGACGCACTTCGCCAGCAGGGGAAGGACCTGCCTTTGCTTCTGGAGTTCGTGCGCGGAGATGATCCCGTCAGCTTTCAGGAAGACGCGAAGACGCTGCTTGATCTCTGCGTCGTTTGAAATGCTTTTTCCGGGGCGAATCATCCCTGCCATGGGACGGGGTGACGGATTTGGCGTCTTGAACTCTACCGCACCACACGGCCGCTTCCGGAACCGCCCATCAGCGACTCGACCTCCGCCCGCGACGTGAAGTTGACATCGCCGACAATCGAATGGCACAGGCAGGAGGCGGCTGCGGCGAAAGCAATCGCCTTGTCCGGCGGGCTGAGTTCCGGCGTGTTGAGCGCGAATATCAAACCGGCGCCAAACGAATCCCCTCCGCCCACACGGTCCACGATGTTTTTGATCTGGTAGGGTTCGTGTCGGCCGTTCCGGAGCGGGGCAAAAACTGCCTGGCAAAGCTACACGGCAAGCTCGGACAAGTCGAGCCAGCGGCGCTCCCCGCTGCTCTTGAGCCCAAGCTCCGCCAATTGAACCCCCTTGGCTCCTTCGAGAAGCGTCCAGCGGAACGGTTCGTCCAGCGCAACATGGCGGAGGAAGAGCTCCCATTGGATCTTGAACGCATTGTCGTAGGGCTCCTGGTCGGGCACCTTGCTCCAGCCGCCATAGAAGTCGATCGGTTGGGGCTCATCGGGATTCCAGACAGGCCGGGGTGTGTTTCCGTAATGCTGAATCCACACGTCCCGCAAGCCGACAATGGCACTGCCTTTGGTGCCGTCCACCTGCATCGTCAGCAGATCATCGCGGCGGACCCGTACAGTCCACGAGGAGTTGAAGTGGCAGATGACGCCGTTCTCAAGTTCGAAGGTCGAGTAGGCGGAGTCGTCGGCCGTACATTTGTAAGGCTTCCCCTGTTCGTCCACACGCTCGGGGATGTGGGTGGCGGCGAGGCACGAGACGCGTTTCACCGGGCCGAACAAATTGTCGATCACATAGCGCCAGTGACAGAGCATGTCCACAACCATCCCCCCGCCGTCCTCTTTGTGGTAGTTCCAACTCGGACGCTGGGGCGGGACGGTGTGGCCCTCGAAGACCCAGTAGCCGAATTCGCCCCGCACCGAGAGGATGTCTCCGAAGAATCCGTTTTCCTTGAGCCGCATGAATTTGACCAGGCCCGGGAGCCAGAGCTTGTCCTGGACGACTCCGTTCTTTACCCCGGCATCGCGGCAGATTTTGTAAAGCGCATACGCATTTTCCGTCGTGATGGCGGTTGGCTTTTCGCAATACACATGCTTGCCTGCTTCCGCCGCCTGCTTGACGGCATCGAAGCGCCGCAGCGTGCTCTGGGCGTCGAAGTAAACCGTGTAGGCGGGGTCGTTCATCACGCTGTCAAGATCGGTGGTCCACTTCTTGACCGAGGTGCGGCCGCAAAGTTCCTTCAACTTGATTTCGTTGCGGCCAACCAGCACGGGATCTGGCATGATGAACTCGGTCGGGCTGATCTTGACGCCGCCCTCTTTGATGATCGCGTCGATGGAGCGGATGAGGTGCTGGTTCGTGCCCATGCGCCCGGTGACTCCGTTCATGATGATGCCGACTTTGTGGATTGTCATAAGATGGAATAAGTGGTTGTTGGAAGAATCTATGAAGAGGGTTTTTCGACGCATTGCGGCCACGCGCCATCGGGCAGAGGCGGCGCCTCGACCCCAGCCTTGGGCAGGGTGCCGTCAAGCTCCTGACGCCAGTGGGCGACATTTCCCGCTGGGCCGTAGCAGTAAATCATCCGAAGGGGACTTTCTCCGGTGTTGGTAAGCTGATGAAAAATGCCAGGGGGAATGTAAACCATCTGTCCGCCGGTCACCGTTCGCCTTTCTCCTCCAAGGCACATTTCGCCGATGCCTTCGATCACGAAATACACTTCCTCCTGCTCCTGGTTGTGCCACGGAACCTGCCCGCCTTTGGGTTCCAGCGTGACATTTCCCATGCTGAAGTTTTTCGCCTGGATGGGAGCGGCTCCTCCGGCAAGGTTTTGGGTTCTGCGCCGGGCGGGATACCGGCGTCCTTCGATCTGTGCGAGATCTGAGATGATCATGAGATGCCTCCGAAAAAGGTGTAGTAGGGTTTGTTTTCGATGATGCGTTGAAGATAAACAGCCAGCTCACGGGCGTGGTAGTCGCCCCACATCGAGGACTCGCCGCGTGGGATCCGGCTGCCTTCCGGAACATAATCCCATCCATTTGTACGGTGATAAATCGAATGCAGGATAAGTCCCTGATGTTCCGGATTGGTGGACAAATAAGGCTCCGAGAGCACGGAGCTGGCAACCGTTAGACCAGCCTGCCAGTAGCGGTCGCCGCTGGCTTCGCCTTTGCTCTGAAGATATCTCCCGAGTCGCAGAAGCCCCTGTGCGGCTATGGTTGCTGCGGAACTGTCCACCGGTTCAAAGTCGTTTTCGATCTGCGCCGGACGGTCGAGATAATCCGGGATCCGGTGCAGGTCGGGAGCGCCGGTATCCCAATAGGGAATTCCATCAGATGGAGTCTGTTCGATGTAAAAGTCAGAAGCGGCCAGTGCCGGACGCAGGAGCATGACCTCGACGGCATCGCGACCGCCAAACGGATCGAGGTCGGAGTCTGCCAGCGTGGCGATCCACTCAAGTTGTTCGGGATATCCTGCGATGATCCACGCCAGCCCGCGCGTCCATGTGGTGAATGGCGAGAACCCCTGCTGGGAATTCGGACACCGGAAGTTCCCGTCGTTCGTGTTGAAGATGCTTTCATGGGCGACACGGCCGCGGATGTCGTAGGCATCCCGGCCCTCTCCATAAAATACCGCGTAATCGGCCGTTGTCCTTGCGTGGTCAAGGAGTCGTCCGAGGAGGGAGATTTTCATATCCTTCTCGCCCATGAGCACATGGCCGAGCGCATGCGAAAGCGACAGCGCTCGGAGCGAGCGGATGGTATCCGCAAAGAGCGAATGGGGTCCGTTGAACGAATAGATGTATCCCCCGCCGCCGGAGGTCCTCGTCCAGCGTGACGCTTGGACGGCCCCCGAACACTTCAGGGCCAGTTCGTAGAAGTCCTTTTCGCGGGCATCAAAAGGGATCCGTCCCTCGACCATGAGGCGCAGCAGGTTTCCGTAGGTGGAAACATTGTTGAACCCGTGATCATGCACTCCGGAGTGCGTGATGTGGTGGGCCATGCGATCGCGCGTGCGGTCGCGGCCCAATTTCAGGAAGCGCTCATCGCCCGTGGCGTCGTATTGAAGAATGGCCGAACCATAAACAAACCCCTGCGTCCACTCCGTCCAGCCACGTGCCGTGTAGCGCCCGCTGATCGTAAAAACAGGCGTGGCAGCGCCGGGATGTTCGGCGGCGTCGATAGACAGGATCTTTAGAGCGGACGCTTCCCATAGCTTTGCCAGCTTGGGCGCGAGCTGTTCAACGGCGAGATCGGGACGAATGGTAATCATTGTGGTTACAGGCGGCGGAGGTGGAAGCCGCCGTCAATATTGATGACGTCTCCCGTGGAAAATGGAAAATGCCCGGCGAGGATCGACCCGACGGCGCGACCGACATCGGAGGGTTCGCCCCAGCGCTTTTGCGGCACGATCCCTTCGCCCAGGAGCTTGTTGTATTTATCCTTCACGCCAGCGGTCATATCGGTGGCCATGATGCCGGGGCGAAGCTCCATCACCTGGATGCCGTCCCCCGCGAGTCGCGCGGCCCAAAGCTGCGAGGCCATGGCAACGCCGGCCTTGGAAATGCAATACTCGCCGCGGTTGACCGAGGCGGTGTTCGCGGAAAGCGAGCTGACAAAGATGAGCTTGTATCCGGTCGGGAGCCGGGATTGACTCGAATGGGAAAGCCAATACCGTGCCGCAAGCTGCGAGAGAAAATACGGTCCCTTCAAATTCACACCGATGACCTCGTCGAAGACATCCTCTGTGGCATCCACGATATCCGCCCGTACCCTCGGGGCGATGCCCGCGTTGTTCACCAGGGCGTCGAGGTGGCCGAAGGCTTCCAGCGTTTCCTCAAACAGTCGCTGGCGGTCGGTCGCGTTGCCGACGTCGCCGCCAACAACGGCAAACTTCTGGCTTGGCAGCGTGGCCAACCGGCGGCATGCCTCCGCTGTTTCTTCGGCCGCCTGCCGGTTGCTGGCGTAATGCACAGCCACGCTGTGGCCGGCTGCCGCAAGCGATTCGGCCACCCCGCGACCGAGACCGCGGCTTGATCCAGTGACGAGAACAACAGATGTCATGACCGCAACCTAGCCGGAAAAATTGCCCGGCGTTATGACGGGCACGGTAAAATATAGCATAAAAACGACTTTCTTTTCGTCTTGTTAGCGGATTCCATTGTTTCGTGAAGCATTCCCGCCCCCTGCTCCTTCAGGAAATCGATGTCCGGCTGCCGGGATTGCGGGTTCGGCGGCTGCGCATGCACCGCCACCTGCCCGAGGTGGACATGCTTGCCGAGCATTCCCATTCCTTCACCCAGATCCTCTGCTACCTGAGCGGATCGGGACTCATGACGGCCGCCGGGCAAAACTACGAAACCGGCCCGGCCTCGGTCGCATTCCTGCCTCCCCACTGCGTGCATTCGTTCCGCGAGACATCGGGGCGCCGCCCGCTTTGCCTCGTCCTCGATTTGGACTGGCGGGGAGCTGTGAAGCACGGGTTTTCCCTCAATCGCCTGAGCCAATCCGAGTCCGGCGGCATCAAGCGGGAGCTCGCGGAACTGACCAGGGTATCCGATCCCACCCACGCAAGCTGTCGGCTTCTGATGGCCGCCGGCATCCTGCGCATTCTGGACTCCCTGCTGCGGGCCACCGGAAACCTTCCTACACGGCGCAGGGAAATCCCCGCCTTCGTCCGGCGGTTCGAGCGGCTCCTCAATCAGAGCGAAACTCCCCTGCCGGAAATTGCCATTCTCGCCAAGCAGATGGGATACCAAACGGATTATCTGAACCGGATTTTCAAACGGGCCACCGGACAAACCCTCCGCGAATACCGCGATGCCCAGCTCCTCCAAAAAGCCATCCGCCTGCTCAGAGAAAAATCCCTCGTCAAAGACGTGTGTGAAGAGCTCGGTTTCCTCGATCAGAACTACTTCGCGCGCTGGTTCAAAAAGCAAACCGGACTCCAACCGAGCGCCCATGCCAACTTTTCCAACAGGAAAAACAACATCGCTTCCGGGCGGGCAACAAAACAGACTGCGGTCAGAATGCACACGAGTATTCACCCATGAAGGCAGGTCTCGTCTCCGTCACTTTCCGAAGTCTCCTGACCGCCGAGATTATCGACCTTTCCTGCCGGAACCGGCGATTGCCAGAAGCGCCCCGATCACAAAGATCACGGCCAGCAGCAGAATTTTTCTCATGAGTGCAGGGTAGTCGAACGCCGGGAAATTAATGGTCCTGCCGAAACTTCCCCGCTACGCCGCCAAGAGGAGTTCGTCGCAATCCTCCAGAGCGGGGATCGAGGAGAGTTCCTCGGCCGCAACCCGCCCCCTCACCTCTGCAGCGTGCAGTCGTGGCATAATCAGGTCTGCCCCAACCGCATTTCCTCCCATGCGAAATCTTCTCCCGATTGTCATGAATCTGTCATGACTTTTTACAAAATCCTTGATCGCTTCCGCAAGTCACTATAAATCAAGGTATTAAAAAACCGGAGTCGACGGGGCTCGAACCCGCAACCTCCGCCGTGACAGGGCGGCGCTCTAACCGATTGAGCTACGACTCCTTGAAAAGGGTGGGTGATTATGACGCTCGGCGGGGGGCTTGCAACTTTTTCTTTGCGGTTTTTTTGGATTTGAGACGGGGCCCAAAAGAACCCGGATTTTTCCATGGGAGCGACAAAATCTGGCAACGGCCGGGTGTTGGTGGTAGTGAATGCGGGATGATCGTTTTGCTTGGTGCCAGCGGCTATGTCGGAAGCGCGATAGCCGCAAGGCTTCGGCAGCTCGATGCCGCCTTTATCGCTCCGTCGCACAGGGATCTGGACCTGACTTCCAAAGATGCTGTGGCGGCATGGTTCGCGGGCAAAAGGCCGGAATTCGTGATCAATGCGGTGGGATTCACAGGGCGTCCGAATATTGACGGAACCGAAATCGAAAAGTGGCGGTGCCTCAGGGCGAACACCGTCGTGCCAGGCGTGCTGGCCGACATCTTGGGCACAAGCGGGATCCGTTGGGGGCATGTTTCCTCGGGGTGTATTTTCAACGGCGCGCATGCGGATGGTTCGGGATTCACGGAAGAGGACGAGCCGGAATTCGTGATTTCGGACCCCCGTGCCGGATGGTATGCGCACACCAAATGGATGGCGGAGAAGCTGCTCCGGGACGTGCCGGGAGTCGTCATCTGGAGGCCGCGGATCCCGTTCGAGTCGCGCGACAACGAGCGGAATTACCTGACCAAGCTGATGAGATATGACCGGCTGCTGGAGGTGAGGAATTCGATTTCCCATCTCGAGGAATTTGCTGCGGCGACCGTCCAATCCCTGAAGGAGCGGATTCCGGACGGGATCTACAACGCGACGAATCCGGGCTCGATCCTGACCAGCGAAGTGACCGAGGCGCTGAAAAAGCATGGGGTCTGCCGGAAGGAATTCCGGTTTTTTTCCGGCGAAGCCGAGTTCCTGTCGCACCCCGGCCGGGTTTACCGTGCGAGTTGCGTTCTCGATCCTGGGAAACTGGCCGCGCACGGGATCCGGATGCTCGATGTGCATGAATCCCTCGATAGGACTTTGCGGGCATGGAAGATCACATGAGCAAGGTAGTGGCCGTTGTGGTAACGTGGCGGCGCGAACGCGAGCTGGACAGGCTGCTGGCGAGCTTGGAAAGGTCGTCAATTCCTTTGTGCGGCTGTGTGGTGATGGATCATGCAGGTTCGGTGCCCGAGGAATTTGCCAGCCGGTCCTTTCCCGTGCGGATCGTCCATGACACGTCGAACCCCGGCCCAGGCGCGGGCTGGGCGAATGGCACGCGGCGCGCCGCGGATTTTTTCGGGAAAACAGATGTCTGGTATCTCGATGATGATGTCGTGATCCCGCAGGATACGCTCAAAATTTTGCTCAAGGAGAAGCAGGCCGCCTTGGCGATATGCCCCCTTTTGGAAGACAGCGAGGGGAAATTGTGGGGATTCCCGGAGCCGGTTTCCAAGCCCGACAGGAAAAAAATCCGCGAGGCGAAGACCCCTTCCGGCGCGCTCAGTCTGCTCGGTCCCGGCCCGCATCCGTTTTGCTGGGCAACCGGAGCCTGCATCCTGGTGGACCGCGACGCGCTGGAATCGGCGGGTTTGCACCGGGGGGATTTCTGGATGCTCGGGGAGGATCTGGAATTCTCGATGCGCCTGGCCGGACTAGGACGCGCGGTTTTTACCTGCCTCGCGGTGGTGCAACACCTCCCACCGAAGCCACCGGACGAAGCCAGCGCGCGGAAGTCCGACTACCGGAAGTTCTGCTCCCTGCTCCAGAACCTTTCCTATCTTTCGTTCCATTCCCCGCACAGCCGGCACATGTGGCGGTATCTCCCCGGCAATTACAGGAGGTTTTTCCGCTCGCACGGAATGCGGCCATCCACGATCCGGGATGCGGCCACGTGCTTCGTGCAGGGGGCGGTCCGCGGGCATCCGGCCGGGCACAAATCGGGGGAGGCGCTCCGCGAGAGAATCGCGCGCCGCGAACTCGATCGTTGACTTCCGCACCCATCACCATGTTTCTCTCCGCATGCACCTGAGAAGTCTCCCGATCCTCGGCACGCCGGTGCATTGTGCCACATACGATTCCGGGCTCGATGAAGTCAAACGTCTGGCCGCACAAGATGCCCCGGCGGCCGTCGCGGCCTGCAACACGCATATCATTGCACTCGCCCGGAAAGATCTCTCTTTCGGGGAAATCATGCGCGGGTTTGCTGTTGTCCTTCCAGATGGGTATCCTCTCGTCTGGCAACTGAACCGTGCCGGGGCAAAGTTGAGGGACCGGGTTTATGGCCCGTATTTCATGCGGCATGTTCTGCTGCACACCCCCCGACCCTTCAGGCATTTCTTTTTCGGCGGCAGCGAGGATTGTCTCAGCCGCCTGAAGTCCGCCGCTTTGGAGATCCAGCCGGATTTGGAGATCGCGGGAGCATTCTCCCCTCCCTACCGCGCTTGGGACGAGGAGGATGAAAAGCAATTCGCGGGAATGATCGCCCGAACGCGGGCCGATTTCATCTGGGTTGCCCTCGGAGGGGAAAGGCAGGAACGATGGATTGTGAAAAACCTGCCGCGTCACAGGCGCGGGGTTTTTTTCGCCGTGGGGGACGCGTTCGAACTTCTTGCGGGGAGCAGGCCATTTGCCCCGGCATGGATGCAAAGATGCGGGCTCACGTGGCTTTGCCGGCTGGCCCAAGAACCCAAGCGGCTTTTCCCGAGGTATGTCAAATTCAACAGCCTCTTCCTCTATTACCTGTGCCGGGACAGGTTTCTGGGGGCTCCCCGCACGGGAGTCGCGACACGTCGCACAAAGGTCGCATTCCTTGGATCACGCGGGGTTCCGGCGCGTTATTCGGGATTCGAAGTGGTCGTCGAGGAACTGGGGAGCCGCCTCGTGTCCGCCGGCTATGACGTCACGGTTTACAACAGGTTCCCACGCTACGTTTCGTCGAAGAAACAGCACAAGGGGATGCGGCTGATCACGCTCCCGACAATCTCCACAAAAAGCCTCGACACGATTGTCCACACGACGCTCAGCTCGATCGACGCGGTGTTCCGCCGCTACGATCTGATTTACCTTTGCGGGGTCGGCAACTCGGTCTTGGCGGCGTTTCTGCGCAAGTTTGGCCTCAAGGTGGTCATCAATGTGGACGGGGCCGATTTCCGGAGGGCGAAATGGGGGACCTTCGCGCGGCAATGGCTGAAGCTGAGCGAGATCTGGGCCACGCGGCTCGGCGACCGCCTCATTGCCGACAACCGGGAAATCGTCAGCCGGTATGAGCGGGATTACGGGGTGAAGCCGGACTACATCAACTACGGCTGCCAGTTCCGCACAACGCCTGTTCACGCCGGAGAGCTCCAAAGATGGGGGCTTGACCCGCGGGGCTACGCTCTTCACGTCTCGCGCCTCACGCCCGAAAACGAGGCGGACCTTTTGCTGACCGCCTGGAGAGAGTATCGCGGCCCGCTGAAACTCGTCATCACCGGCTCCCAGACTTACGAGGCCGCCTACTATGACAAACTCCGCGAACTCGCCGACGACCGCGTCGTCTTCACCGGCGCGCGCTTCGGGGATGCCTATGTCGAGCTGAGCCAGAACGCTTTGTTTTTTGTGATGCCGGCCGCCATCGAGGCGACCCGTCTCGTGCTCCTCGACCAGATGGGGATGGGCAAGGCGATCCTCTTCAAAGACAGCCCCGCGACACGCGAAGTCCTCGGGGACGCCGCCGAGCCATTTGATCCGGAAAACCCGGTCTCGTCGCTCGCGGAAAAACTGGAGTTGCTTTCCGCGAACCCGGACCGCTGCGAAGAGCTGGGCCTCCTTGCGTTGGCGCGCGCGGCCGATACATTCAGCTGGGATGTCGTCCTGGCCAAATACCGGCGGCTGTTCGATGAACTGCTTCCCGCCAAGAAACCGAGATGATGCCAGCAGTCTCCATAATCACTCCCTCGTTGAACCAAGGTGGCTTCATCAACGAGTGTTTGGAATCCGTGCAAGCGGCTGCCGCGGCCGCAGGGATTTCGGTGGAGCATCTCGTCGTCGATGGGGGAAGCGTGGATCAAACATTGGAGATCCTTGGCAACCAGAGCCGTGCCCGATGGGTTTCCGGGAAGGACCACGGCCAGGCGGATGCCATCAACATGGGCCTGGCACAAACTTCCGGAGATATTGTTTCCTACCTCTGCGCGGACGATTTGCTGGAGCCGGAGGCCCTGCGGCTTGTCCTGCGCGCCTTCGAGGACGACACCGACGTGGTTTACGGAGACGCTTTCTTTTTGGAATCCGGTTGGAAGCGCAGAAAAAATGCGGGGGATTTTTCGCCCCGGCGCCTGCGAAAAGGCAACTTCCTGCTCCAGCCTGCGGTGTTTTTGAAAAGGTCTGTCTTCGAGAGATTCGGGGCCTTCGACGCCTCGTTGAAATTTTGCATGGACCACGAGTTCTGGCTGCGCATTTCTGAAAGGACCAAGTGGAAGCATGTGGCAAGCCCGCTGGCCTGCAGCCGCCTGCATTCCGATGCCAAGACATGGACCCAACTGCCCGAGGCCTGGGAGGAGGCCCGGAAGATGCAGGCAAGGTATGGGATTTATTGGCGGCCCCTCCGTGATGCCCTTTGGATGAAGGCCGCCGGGCACCACTACTACCGGATCAAGCGGACCCTCTTCGCCATGATCGCAAAATCCAGGAAACCATGAAACCGCGGCTTGCTGTTTTCGAGATGCACCATCTGGGCGATGCGGTCATCGCGCTGCCGTTTCTCCGAGCCGCGTCGAAACTTTTCGACACAACCGTCTTCTGCCGGAGCGGAAGTGCTGGCCTGCTCGGGGAAGCCGTTCCCGGCCTCGGCGTTGTCCCCCTGGAAAACTGGTTCCGCGTTTTTCCCGCGCTGCCCGCGCTGGGGCGGGAAGATGCCGCGGTGTGCGTCTGGCCGGATTCGAGAGCGCACCTTGCGATGAGGCGGACCGGTGCCGGACGCCGGATCGGTTTCCGTGTGGCTGCGGGCAACTTCTACGGTGCGGCGAGGCCTTGGCGGAAGCGGAGGTTGTTTGCCGGACAAATCGCGGAGAGGATTCTCTCGTTCTCCTCCCCTCTCCTCACCGACGGGCTTGACCGCCCGGAATCGGGACAGACACGCGGAGAAAGCTGGAACCAAATCGCGCGCGCTTTGGGCTTCGAGCCCGATGCTTCCTTCCCATGGCTCCCTCTCCCGCCAACCAGTTCCGATTTCGATCGCTTTCTTGCGGATTCCCGGGCGGGAGGAAGAAAAATTCTGGCTCTTCACCCCGGCGGAAGGCTTCCCGGAAAACGCTGGGAGATCGGGCGTTTTCAGGAGCTCTTGCGCGGATATCTTTCCGAGAAAGAAATTGCCGTGGCCATCATCAGGCCTCCCGGCGAGAGGTGTCCCGAACCGTGCACTCCTTGGCAGCGGATCTTTGAGACCGGTTCGCTGCCTTCTCTTGCCGCCATTTTTTCCTGTGTGGACGGAGTGCTCTGCAACGATTCTTTGGCCTCCCACCTCGCCGCGGCGGCGGGAGTTCCCGTGGCGACAATCTTCGGCTCGGGAGATCCCTCATGGTTCGCCCCGCATGGCAACGCCCATCTTGTCATCGCCACGAACGTCTGCCCCTATCGGCCGTGTGTGGACCGCTGTGTCATGCCATCGGTCGTTTGTTTGGAAGGCGTTTCAATCCGCTTGGTGGAGCAGAAACTCTCTGCTATGTTCGCGGGCTCTTTGCAAAATCCAACAAGTTGAACTTCCCGTGACGGCTCCCGCACCCACTCGCGAAAACCATGTCGAACTCCTGCTCGCAGGTGCCTGCGCGCTTGTGGCCCTTTTTCTCCTGTATGCCTGGAACCCCTACGCCTACGGCTACGGATCCTACATGGTCACCGTGCTGCATTTTGCAAATGTGCTTTGGCAGGGCGAGGACTGGCAGCATTGCTATCTAGTGCCATTTGCGGTCGCGGGGATGATTTGGTTCGAACGCAAGAACCTTCCAGATGCCGGTTTCACGAGATCCTGGACGGGACTCGCCGCAACCCTGTTCGGTTTTTTCGTGTATTGGGTCGGGTATCGGGCCGACAACATCTTCATCGCCTACGCGAGCTTCCAGATTCTGACCGGCGGCCTGATCCTCTGGCTTCTCGGCTGGCAATGGGCGAAGGCACTCTTCATACCCTGGTCATTTCTGGTTTTTCTCTATCCTCTGACATTTCTCGATAACCTGATCGCATTCCCGCTGCGCATGGTCATGTCCGAAGCCAGCGTCCATGTGCTGAACCTGTTCGGCATCGGCTGCATCAAGAGCGGAACCGCGATAATCTCAGCACCCGACCCCATGGCCGGCTTGCGCGCAGGAGCGCGTTTCTCCGTGGATGTCGCCGACCCCTGCAGCGGGATCCGGTCCCTGTTTGCCCTGATGATGGTGAGCGCTCTCTACGGGTATTTCACACAAGAAGGGAAGTGGCGGAAAGCCGTCCTGTTCCTCAGTTCGATCCCGCTGGCAATTGCCGGCAACTTGGCCCGCATCGTCATGCTGACCATCGGCACGATTGCGATGGGGCCCGCGATCGCCATCGGCACGTTGGAGAAGCCGACATTTTTCCACATGATGGCCGGATACGCGGTCTTCGCCGTCGCCCTTGGGGGGATGCTTGGCATCGGATGGTTGATCAACGCCGATTTCACCGCGCTCGTGGAACGGCTCAACCGCCCGCCCCCGCCGCCGCCCGCGCGAACTTCCGAGACGCCACCGGGACAACGGAAACGCCACCAGGATGAATACTAAACTTATTGTCTGCAGCGGGATTTTCTTGGCGCTCGCCGTCGCCGTCTTTTTTCTCTGCCGCCAGAATCCCAACGCCAAAATCACCTTGGAGAGCGGGGTCAATCTGACGCTGCCCGAACGCGTCGGCTCCTTCACCGGGAAGCCTGCGGATATTTCGGAATCGGAGCATGTCATTCTCCCGGCCGACACCCAGTTCGCGAAGATGCTTTACACCAGTCTCGGCGGCGAGCAGGTCAACTGCCAGGTCGTCCTGTCGGGCGGAGAAAAGCGCAGCATCCACAGGCCCGAAACCTGTCTGCCCGCCCAGGGCTGGACAAAGAAGACCAGCCAGGTGATCCCGGTCAAACTCGATGACGGGCGCACGCTCGAAGTGATGAAACTCGTGATTTCGCGCCCGGTCGAAGTCCAGCCCGGTGCGCGCAAGGAACTGACCAGCCTGTTCATCTATTGGTTTGTCGGAAAGGACATCACGACCCCGCATCACTGGTATCGGATCCTCCACACGGATTGGGACCGCGTCATCCACGGGATCAGCCACAGGTGGGCCTACGTGATCGTGAGCGCCCCTGTCCTCGACGGCTTCGTTCCGGGCGCAAAAAACCAGGAGCAAACGCTCGATTCGCTGAAGGCCTTCATCGGCGAGGTGGCCCCCGAGATCATGATCTCCAAGAAGTGACCCTCAGGGAAGCTGGGTTGAGCCCATGAGGTGGCGGTCCACCTCTCGGGCGGCCCCCCGGCCTTCGTTGATCGCCCACACGACCAGGGATTGTCCTCGGCGGCAGTCGCCGGCTGCGAAGACGTTCGGGATGTTGGTCGTGTATTTTTCGTGCTCGGCTTTGGCGTTGCTGCGTGGGTCGCGCTCGATTCCGAGGGCTTCGATGAGTTGGTCTTCCGGGCCAAGGAATCCCATCGCGAGGAGAACGAGTTCCGCGGGAATCACGCGCGTCGTGCCTTCGACTTCACGGGGCACAAAGCGACCCTTCTCATCCTGTTCCCAACTGATGTTCGTGATTTCGACGCTGCTGAGATTGCCGTCAGGTCCGGCGATGAACCGTTTGGCCGTGACTTCATACTGCCGGGGATCACCTCCCTGCTTGGCGGCAGCCTCCTCCTGGCCGTAGTCCATCTTGTAAACTTTCGGCCATTCCGGCCAGGGATTGTCCTTCGCGCGATCCATCGGCGGCTTGGGAAGAATCTCCAACTGGGTGACAGTCGCGCAGCCATGGCGCAGCGATGTGCCCACGCAGTCGGTGCCGGTGTCCCCGCCACCGATGACGACGACGTTTTTGCCGCCGGCAAAAATCGGGGGTTTCGACCCGTTCGCGAATCCGTGATCGAGGAGGAAACGCGTGTTTTCGGTGAGGAAATCCATCGCGAAATGGACGCCCGGAATCTCGCGTCCCGGAATCGGGAGATCGCGCGGCTTGGTGGCCCCGGTGCACAACACGACCGCAGAAAAATCCTCGATCAGCCTCGCGGCGGCGAGGTTTTTTCCGACTTCCACGCCGGTTTTGAAGGTGACCCCCTCAGCTTCCATGAGGCGGACCCGCCGCTCGACGACCTCGCGTTTGTCGAGCTTCATGTTGGGAATCCCGTAGAGGAGGAGCCCGCCGATCCGGTCCGCGCGTTCGAAAACCGTGACCGTGTGCCCGGCCTTGTTCAACTGGCCGGCGCAGGCGAGGCCCGCAGGTCCCGAACCGATGACGGCTACGCTCTTGCCCGTGCGGACATCCGGCGGGTTGGGCTTGATCCAGCCTTCTTCCCAGCCTTTGTCAACAATCGCGCATTCGAGGGTTTTGATGGCGACCGGCGGCTCGATGATGCCCAGAACGCAGGACCCCTCGCACGGTGCGGGACAGACGCGGCCGGTGAACTCGGGGAAGTTGTTCGTCTTGTGCAGGCGGTCGAGCGCCTCGCGCCAGAGGCCGCGATAGACCAAGTCGTTCCATTCCGGGATCAGGTTGTTGACGGGACATCCGCTGGCCATCCCGCTGATGAGCTTTCCCGTGTGACAAAATGGAATGCCGCAATCCATGCAGCGGGCCCCCTGGGTGCGGAGTTTGTCCTCCGGCATGTGCACGTGGAACTCGTCCCAGTTGGCAATGCGCCCGGCTGGGGGCACATCGGCCGGGAGTTCGCGAAGGTATTCGATGAATCCGGTGGGTTTTCCCATAATCAATTTCCTCCAACGCGCGAAGTGTCGCGCGAGTTCGCCTCGAAGGCGGCGTTGATGGCCTCCTCGCCGGTCAGGCCGTCCGCCTGCGCCTCGGCGATGGCTTCGAGCACCCGCTTGTAATCCTTCGGCATGACTTTGACGAATTTCCCAAGCGAGTTGTCCCAATCAGCCAAGACCTCGCGGGCGCGGGGGCTGTCGGTCAGTTCGGCGTGCCGCCGGATGAAATCCTGCAGCACGGCGGCTTCGGCGGGATCCTCGACTTTTTCGAGGCCGACCATCGCTTTGTTGCAGCGCTTCGTGGCGAAGTCTCCGGCTTCATCGAGGATGTAGGCCACGCCCCCGGACATGCCCGCGGCGAAGTTCCGACCGGTGGGGCCGATCACGATCACCCGCCCGCCGGTCATATACTCGCACCCGTGATCGCCCACGGATTCCACGACGGCATCGACGCCGGAGTTGCGAACGCCAAAGCGTTCTCCGGCCATGCCGCGGATGAAAACCTCCCCGCGGGTCGCGCCGTAGAGGGCGACGTTTCCGGCAATGATGTTCTCCTCGGCTTTGAAAGTCGAACCGGCCGGCGGATAGAGAATGATTCTTCCGCCGCTGAGGCCCTTGCCCAGATAGTCGTTCGTATCCCCCTCGAGTTCCAGAGTCATCCCGGCCGGAACGAAGGCCCCGAAGCTTTGCCCGGAACTGCCTTGGAAATGAAGATGGATGGTCCCGTCCGGCAAGCCGGCGGCGCCATACTTGCGGGTGATCTCATTGCCGACGATCGTTCCGATCACGCGGTTGACATTCTTGACCGGCACGGTGGCACGAACTTTTTCCCCGCGCTCGATGGCGGGGGCGCAGAGGTCGAGAAGCACGGTGATATCCAGCGATTTTCCGAGCCCGTGGTCCTGTTCGATCTGGCAGAAGCGCCCGACTTCCGGACCGACCGGAGGCTGGTAAAGGATTTTGGAGAAATCGAGCCCTTTGGCCTTCCAGTGCTCGACCGCCTTGCGCGCCTCGAGCTTGTCGGTCCGCCCGATCATCTCCTCGACTTTGCGGAAGCCGAGCACCGCCATGATCTCGCGCAGTTCCTCCGCGACGAACCGCATGAAATTGACGGTGTGGGCGGGGTCCCCGGTGAAGTTTTTGCGCAGCTCGGGATTCTGGGTGGCGACGCCGACCGGGCAGGTGTTCTGGTGGCAGACGCGCATCATGATACACCCGAGGGTCACGAGCGGCGCGGTGGCGAACCCGAATTCCTCGGCTCCGAGCAGGGCGGCAACCGCCACGTCGCGGCCGGTCTTGAGCTGGCCGTCGGTCTCGACGGCGATCCGGCTGCGGAGGTTGTTGAGGACGAGCGTCTGGTGGGTTTCGGCAACCCCGAGCTCCCAAGGCATTCCCGCGTGCTTGATGCTGGAAAGCGGCGAGGCCCCGGTCCCGCCGTCGAAGCCGCTGATCAGCACCACATCGGCGTGGGCCTTGGCGACGCCGGCGGCAATCGTGCCGACGCCGACCTCCGAGACGAGTTTGACCGACACGCGTGCGCGGCGGTTCGCGTTCTTGAGGTCGTGGATCAGCTCCGCGAGATCTTCGATCGAGTAGATGTCGTGGTGCGGAGGCGGCGAGATCAGCCCCACGCCGGGGGTCGTCCCGCGGGTCTTGGCAACCCAGGGATAGACCTTTTTTCCGGGGAGTTCCCCTCCCTCGCCGGGCTTCGCTCCCTGCGCCATTTTGATCTGAAGCTCGCGGGCGTTCGTCAGGTAGTGGGCGGTGACGCCGAACCGCCCGGAGGCGACCTGCTTGATGGCCGAATTTTTCGAGTCGCCGGCTTCGTTTGTCCAGGTAAAGCGTTCGGCGTCCTCGCCGCCCTCGCCCGTGTTGGATTTTCCGCCGATCCGGTTCATGGCGATGGCGAGGGTTTCGTGGGCTTCCTTCGAAATCGACCCGTAACTCATGGCCCCGGTTTTGAACCGGTGCATGATCGACTCCGCGCTCTCGACTTCCTCGATCGGAACCGGCTCCCCGTTTTTGAAATCCAGAAGCCCGCGCAGGGTGAAGTGCTTCCGGCCCTGATCGTTCACGAGCGAGGCATACTTTTTGTAAACCGCGTAATCGCCGGTCCGCACCGCCTTCTGCAGCGAGTGGATTGTCTCGGGGTTGAAGAGGTGCTCTTCCCCGTCGCTGCGCCACTGGTATTCTCCTCCGGAGTCCAATGTGGGATCCACGTCGCCGCGCGACGGGAAGGCCCGTTCGTGGCGGCGCAGGAGCTCGGCCCCGATGGCGTTCAGATCCGCGCCCTCGACCCGCGAAGGCGTCCAGCAAAAGTATTTTTCGATGACCGAATGATGGAGCCCGACCGCCTCGAAGATCTGCGCGCCGCGATAGCTCTGGATCGTCGAGATCCCCATCTTGGCCATCGTCTTGACGACCCCCTTGATCGCCGCCTTGAGGAAGTTTTTGATGGCGGTTTTGTGGTCGAGCCCGGGAAGCATCCCCTGCCGGATCATGTCGTCGAGGGACTCGAAAGCCAGATACGGGTTGATGGCACTGGCCCCGTAGCCGATGAGAAGCGCAAAGTGGTGGACTTCGCGGGGCTCGCCGGATTCGAGCACCAGGCTCACTTTCGTGCGGGTCCCCTCGCGGATCAGGTGGTGGTGCAGACCCGCGACGGCCAGCAGAGCGGGAATGGCGACATGTTTGCCGTCCACACCGCGATCGCTGAGGATGAGGATATTTTTTCCTGAAACGATGGCCGCATCCGCCGCCGCGCAAAGTTTGCCCATCGCCGCCCCGAGCCCCTCGTCCCCTTCGGAAGGATCAAAAAGAACCGGGAGAGTGACCGGGTGGAAACCGTCGCGCTCGACATGGCGGATTTGTTCGAGTTCGGAGTTGGTGATGATCGGGCTGTCGAGCTTGATCATCCGGCAGCTCGCCGGCTTGGGATCGAGAAGGTTCCCCTCGGAGCCCAGCATCGTCACCGTGGCGGTGACAATTTCCTCGCGGATGGGATCGATCGGCGGGTTGGTGACCTGCGCGAAGAGCTGCTTGAAATAGTTGTAGAGGAGGACCGGGCGGTCGGAGAGCACGGCCAGCGGCGTGTCGGTGCCCATGGAACCCAGAGGCTGCACGCCATCCCTCGCCATCGGCCCGAGAATGACGCGCTGATCTTCGAAAGTGTAGCCGAACGCCTGCTGCCGCTGGAGGATGGTGTCGTGCTCGGGCAGAAATTCGTGCGGAGGCTCCGGCAGGCTGGAAAGAAGGACGTGGTTTTCCTCGATCCACTTCCTGTAGGGATGCTGGCGCGCGATGCCGTTCTTGATCTCCTCGTCGGCAATGATCCGGCCCTCGCTGGTGTCCACGAGAAACATGCGGCCCGGCTGGAGGCGGCCTTTTTGCTCGACCCGCTCGGGCGCGATGGGCAGGACGCCGGCCTCCGAGGCCATGATGACGAGGCCGTCTTTGGTGACCCAGTAGCGCGAGGGGCGCAGGCCGTTGCGGTCGAGAACGGCCCCGATGACCGTGCCGTCGGTGAAAGCGATCGAGGCGGGACCGTCCCAAGGCTCCATCAGGCAGGAATGGAATTCGTAGAACGCCCGCTTGTCGTCGGGCATCGTCTCGTGGAGTTCCCACGGCTCGGGAATCATCATCATCACGGCGTGCGGAAGCGAGCGCCCCGAAAGGGTGAGAAGCTCCAGGCAATTGTCGAACATCGCGGAGTCCGACCCGTCGGTGTTGATCACGGGAAAGGTTTTGGCGAGGGCCGGGCCGAACAGTTCGCTGGAAAGCAAAGACTGGCGTGCATGCATCCAATTGATATTGCCGCGGAGCGTGTTGATCTCGCCGTTGTGGGCGAGGTAGCGGTAGGGGTGCGAGCGGTCCCAGCTCGGGAACGTATTCGTCGAGAACCGGGAATGCACGAGCGCGAGCGCCGACTCGACATCGGGGTCTTTCAGATCCGCGAAATAGGCGTCGACCTGCTCGGGCATGAGCATGCCTTTGTAAGCAATCGTCCTGCTGGACAACGTGGCGACAAACCACATCGGGTCGATGCCGGCGGTCCGGATGACGTTTGATGCCCGCTTGCGGATGACGTAAAGCTGGCGCTCGAAGGCCATCACGTCCGTGCAGCCGGGCTTGCGCTCGATGAAGACCTGCCGCATGCGCGGCTCGCTGGCACAAGCGCTCGCGCCGAGCGTGGAGTTGTCCGTGGGGAGTTCGCGCCAGCCGAGAATGGCAAGCCCCTGCTCGGCGACGAGTTTTTCAAAAATGGATTGCGAGGCCCTGGTCAAGGCGTCGTCCGGCGAATTGAAGACGATCCCGACCCCGTAATTCCCCGGCTCCGGAAGCCGGATGCCAGCATCGCCGCAGACCCGGCGGAGGAATTTGTCCGGTATCTGCATCAGGATTCCGGCGCCGTCACCGGTGTTGGCCTCGCACCCGCAGGCACCGCGGTGGTCGAGATTGAGCAGGATCGTCAGGGCATCCCTGACGATGGCATGCGACTTTTCGCCGCGCACGTTGACCAGAAAGCCGACGCCGCAGGCGTCATGTTCAAAAGCAGGGTCGTAGAGCCCTTGCTTGGGCGGCGGGCCGGTCAGGCGGGTCGTTTTTGTCTGCATGCTTTTGATTCCGTTTTTCAAGTCTCGATGTCGCCGGCGGATCTTCTGCCACTCCACGGCAAACCGCACCTTTTATCTTCCCGACGCGGTGGGGCACAACCATTATTATGAGAAGGGCACATGTCTTTTCCCGGAGTGGGCGAAGCACATCGGGTACCACATCCCGCGGACAGCCGCCCTTCAAAAAGATTTCCGGCCGGAAAGATCCGTCGGAATGTGAGAACCCTAGGCCGGTGCCGGCGAGCCGAGTCCTCCGGGCGGGAGCTCGGGCTTGATGCTTTCGGGGAGCTCGGCGGGAGCTCCGGCTGGCGGCGGCGGAAGCGGCGGCGGCGCGACTTCCATGATCGGCGGGTTTCTGATTTCTCCGAACTCGATGATCTCTTTGATGTGCGAGGCATCGAGGGTTTCGTATTCGAGCAGAGCCTTGGCGATTTTCTCCACGTTCGCGCGGTTGGCGTCGAGGAGGACTTTGGCCCGCTGGTAGGCTTGATCGATGATGCGTTTCACCTCCGCGTCGATCAATTGCGCCGTCGCTTCGCTGTGTTCTCTGGAGCGGCCCATATCACGCCCGAGAAAAACGTAATCGTTGCTCTCGGTGAAGCTGATCATTCCGAGCGAGCTCATCCCCCACTCGCAAACCATCCGGCGCACGAGCGTGGTCGCCTGCTTGATGTCGCCTGAGGCACCGTTGGAAACGTCGTTCGTGAACATCTCCTCGGCGATCCGGCCCGCCATGGTGACCGCGAGAAGATCCAGCGCCTCCTTCTGCTGCGTGGAATATTTGTCGCCCTCCGGCAGATACATGGTGGCGCCGAGATATGGCCCGCGCGGGATGATCGTCACCTTGTGAAGCGGGTGGGTGTGTTCGAGCAAAACATTGACGAGGGCGTGGCCGGCCTCGTGCCATGCGGTGGAGATTTTCTCGCGCTCGCTCATGGCCATGCTGCGGCGTTCCTTGCCCCAGCGGACTTTGTCGCGGGCCTCTTCGAGCTCGTGCTGGCCGATCGACTTCATCCCTTTTCTGGCGGCGAGCAGCGCCGCTTCGTTGATCACGTTTGCCAGTTCCGCACCGGAATAGCCGGGGGTGCCGCGAGCCAGAACGGCCAGGTTGACCGCCTCGCCGAGCTTCACTTTTTTGGCGTGGACCTTGAGGATTTCCTCGCGGCCCTTGACGTCCGGCAGGCTCACGGTCACCTGGCGGTCGAAGCGTCCGGGGCGCAGCAAAGCGGGATCGAGAACATCCGGGCGGTTGGTCGCGGCGATGATGATCACGCCGTCCTGCGTGTCGAACCCGTCCATCTCGACGAGAAGCTGGTTGAGCGTCTGCTCGCGCTCGTCGTGCCCGCCGCCGAGACCGTGGCCGCGGTGGCGGCCGACCGCGTCGATCTCGTCGATGAACATCAGGCACGGCGCGGATTTTTTCCCCTGCTCGAACATGTCGCGCACACGGGAGGCGCCGACGCCGACAAACATTTCCACGAAATCCGACCCGCTGATCGAGAAGAACGGGACGTCCGCCTCGCCCGCGATGGCGCGCGCGAGCAGGGTTTTTCCCGTGCCGGGAGCGCCCACCATGAGGATGCCCTTGGGGATGCGTCCGCCGAGTTTTTGAAACCGCTTGGGGTCCTTGAGGAACTCGACGAGTTCCTGGACTTCGTCCTTCGCTTCCTCGACGCCGGCGACATCCTTGAAGGTGATCCGGTTTTTTTCTTTCGACATCATCCGCGCTTTGGATTTGCCGAAGTTGAGCGCCCCCTTGCCGGCCATCTTGATCTGGGACCGGAAGAAAAAATATAGGATCACCAAAAACAGGAGGATGGGGATGAACTGGACCACCGCAGAAGCGAAGTAGTCGGATTTCGGAACCGTTGACGGCGTGATCCCTGCATCGGCGAGAGCTTTCTGAATTTCGGAACCATTGAACGAAATAAAGACGGGCGTGCGGAACGGCACGGTGATTTCTTCTCCGGTCGTCTTCGACTTCTGCTTGATCTTGCCTTCGAAATACTGGGTGTTCCGCCCCTCCTCGACGACGAGTTCCAGCGGGGAGTCCGCCGTGTTCACGATCTTTCCCGTTTTGACGAGCTCGATGAATTTCGGATACGGGATCGGCTCCGACTGCGCGAAATTATTCCCGCGGAACAGGAAGACCCCACCAAACAGCGCGAGGGCCACGGCGAAGAGCACGAGCCCTTTCCAGTTCATCTGCGGGTCGTTGCCCCCGCCCGGACGCTGGCGGTTGTCGTTCGGCGGCTTCTGATTTTCTTCTGACATTCCGGTTAGTTTCCCTTATCACAGCTTATTGGCAAATGCAAAAAGCGAAAGAAGAGAAAGAAGTGCCCGGCGGGAAATCGGTGGTGGTTTCGGTTCACGACGTGAGCCCCTCCACCCGCGAATGCGTTGAGAGGATCCTGGCCGACCTGAAATCGGCGGGCGTGTCCCGCGTGTCTCTGCTCGTTGTTCCCGACCACCACCATCGCGGGCTTGTCAACGAAAACGCCGGTTTTGCGATGTGGCTCAAGGACTCGTGCGCACAGGGGAACGAGGCGGTGCTGCACGGATACTATCATCTCCGGGAAAACCGGAACACGGACGGCCCGCTGAAACGTCTGGTCACACGTTTTTATACGGCCGGCGAAGGCGAGTTCCTGGATCTGGAAAAACCGGCGGCCCGGGAACTCCTGCTCCGAGGGAGGACCGCCGTCGAAGCCTGCGGAGTGAAGGTCGCCGGTTTCATCGCGCCAGCATGGCTCATGGGCCCGGAGGCCGAGCGCGCCGCCCGCGAGGCCGGATTCCAATACACGACGCGGATTGCGACCGTGAGCGATTTCGCGACGGGAATCGTGCACCGGAGCCGGAGCCAGGTTTGGAGCGTCCGGGCGGGTTGGAGGCGGACATGCAGCCTGGCTTGGAATTCCCTGCTCTTCCAAAAAACTCTCCGGTGCCCGTTGACCCGGATCGGGATTCATCCGCCGGACTGGGGGCACCCGCGGATCCGGGAACAGATTTTGAGATTGATCGGCAAGGCGCTTGCCGCCCGCGAGCCGATGACCTATGAGGGTTGGCTGTCCCGCATGCGGGCCGAACCATGAAATCCCCGACTTCCCGCGCCGACCTCCACATCCATTCGCGCCACAGCGACCGCGCGGCCGACTGGGTTTTGCGGCGGCTGGATTTTCCGGCGAGCTATTCCGACCCGCTGCAGACCTACAACCGCCTGAGGTCGGAGGGAATGGACTTCGTCACGCTCACCGACCACGACACGATCGGCGGGTGCCTGGAGATCGCGCACCTGCCCGGCGTCATCGTCGGCGAGGAGGTCACCGCCTACTTCCCCGAGGACGAGTGCCGGGTTCATATCCTCGTCTGGGGAATCACCGAAGCCCAGCACCGCCTGCTCCATGAAGCCCGCGAGAACATCTTTGAAATGCAGGCGCTGCTGGCGTCGGAGAATATCGCCCATGCCGTGGCGCACCCCTTTCACAGCATCAACGAAAAGCTCACCGCCCTCCACCTCCAGAAGCTCGCCCTTTTGTTCCGGCATTTTGAAGGCATCAACGGCCGGTATTCCAGCCTCGTCAGCGATGTCACCCGCGAAGTCTTCGGGAGCCTGACCCCGAAGCACATCGAAATTTTCAACGCGCGCACGGGACTCGAACCCACACACGAAGACCCATGGAAAAAAGTCTTCACCGGCGGTTCGGACGACCATGGCGGCACTCATCCCGCGAGGGCGTTCACAGTCGCGCCTTCCTGCAAGGAGGCCTCCGAGTTTTTGGACCACATCCGCGATGGCCGGTGCGAGGCTGGCGGGGAATCCGGGACGCCCCTCACCCTGGCGCACAGCACCTACAGCACGGCCTTCCAGTATGCCAAGGCCCGCCTCTCCCTCAAACCCGGAGACCCCGGAACCGGACTCCTCGAAAAAATCTTCTCGCGGTTCATGGAAGGCCAGGACCCGACCGAATTCTCGCTCGGCGACAAGCTCGGCTTCCTGGTCCAGGGAGTCGCGACGGGAAAGATCTTCGAGATGGCGAAGGCCGGCTCCAGCACGCTCTGGAAAGACCTGGCGGCATTTTTCGGCAAGCCGGAAATGAAGGCGGCGATGGCCAGGGAAACCGCCGGCGTGGCGGAGCCGGAACGCCGCGCGTTCCTGATCGCCAACCTGATCGCCAACCAGCTCGGATACCGGTTTGTCACGCAGTTTATCCGGCAGCTTTCGACCGGAAAATATTTCGAGAGCATCCAGACGATCATTCCGGCGGCCCCCTTGGTCGGGCTGCTGAGCCCCTACATCCATGCGTTCCGGCTCCCGCGGCGGGAGTGGATGCGCGACAGCACCAGGACTCTCTGCGGAAGCACGCCGGATCTGCTCAAGAACCGGAAGCGGGCCTGGTTCACCGACACCCTGGAGGATGTGAACGGCGTGGCCACGACCATCCGGAAGATGACCGCCGCGGGCGTCGCGGCCGGGCATGACATCACCGTCATCACCTGCAGGTCCGAAGTCGCCGACCACGGGATCCCGCTCAAAAATTTCCAGCCGATCGGGGAGTTCGAACTGCCCGAGTACGAGCTCCAGCGGCTGAGCTTTCCGCCGGTCCTCCAGATCTTCGACTACCTCGAGCGCGGCGGGTTTTCCGAGATCATCATCAGCACGCCGGGCCCGGCCGGGCTCAGCGCGCTCGCGGCCGCGAAAACCCTCGGGCTCCGCGTGATCGGGATCTACCACACCGACTTCCCGCAATACGTCCGGATCCTCACCGACGATTCGTTCATGGAAACCCTCACGTGGAATTTCATGCACTGGTTCTACAGCCAGTTGGACGTGATCTACGTGAATTCCGAGGATTACCGCAAATGCTGGGTCGAGCGGGGCATCGCCCCCGAAAAACTGCACATCCTTCCCCGGGGGCTGGACACGCGGATGTTCCACGCATCGAAGAGAGACCCGGATTTCTGGAAATCCCGCGGGCTGCGCGACGGCGAAACCGGCATGCTTTTCGTCGGGCGGGTTTCGAAGGAGAAAAACCTGGATGTCCTCGTGGCGGCGACACGCCGCCTGAAGGAATCCCGTGTCCCCGTCCGCCCGCTGATCGTCGGCGACGGGCCCTACATGGCCGAGATGAAGCGGCTTTTGCCGGATGCGATTTTCACCGGATACCTCCAGGGGGAAGACCTTGCTGCGGCCTACGCCTCCGCGGATCTGTTTGTTTTTCCCAGCACGACGGACACCTTCGGCAACGTGGTGCTCGAAGCCCAGGCTTCGGGAATCCCCGCCATCGTCTCCGATGCCGGCGGGCCAAGGGACCTCGTCCAGCACGGCAAGGACGGGTTCGTCACCAAGTCGCTGGATTCCACGGAACTCGCCGGGGCGATCAAACGGCTCGTTGACGATCCCTCGCTCCGACATCACATGGGCCTCGCCGCAAGAGGAAAAGTCGAATCCCGCGACTGGACGGAGGCGTTTGAAAAATTCTGGCGCGAATCGCCGGAATAACCCGGAGCCCGAAATATTGACTGCCGTCAGATTTTTTCCTGTCGGATTTTTTCCTTTCCTTCAACGCCGTTCAATGCCATAGTAAAATGCATGAAAACTTTTACTGTTTTATCCATTGCAGTGTTGGCGCTCTTTCTGGGCGGAACAGGCCGGATTTCTGCGGCAGAGCCAGGCGCACAACCGATAGAAGGCAACATCCGCGTTCTGAAGGTCAAGGGGACGGTGACGCTCACCGTTTCTGGAAAACCCGCCGAACCTTTGAAAGAAGGCACCTTTATCCAGCAGGACCAAGTGGTCAAAACAGGGAGTGACTCGCAGGCTTGGCTGCTTTTCTCCAATGGCACGACGATAACCGTCCAGCCGAGCTCCACATTTTCTGTGGACAAATTCCTTCAGGTTCCCTTCGACTCGAAAAAGGTGGATTACAAGAAGCTCAAAGCCGAGCCCTCGGTTTCCCAAACAAAAATTTCCGTCAACGAGGGCACCATCCTCGCTGATGTCGCCAAACTCCAGAAAGGCTCGACCTTCAAGATCGGCACCCCGCTCGGCGTGGCCGGAATCCGCGGCACACTCATCCAGGTGACTGTGAATACAACAGCCGGAGGTTCTGTCAGTGTCACGGTGAACCTGCCGCAGGGCTTGTCGGACTTTGCCGCAACCAGCGGGCAGCAGATCACGCTTAGCAACGGGCAAACGGTTACCGTGACCAGCAATCCCGTCACCGGCACCATGACGATCGGCGGCGTCAGTCCTTTGAATGCCCAGACGATCCAGCAGATTCAATCGCTGGCACAACAGGTGGCGGCGCAAATTCCTGCCCATCAGGCCTTCGAAGGCGTCAACGGGACTGCCCCAGAGCAGTTGGGGAACGGGCAACCACAGCAGCAGGGCGCTACTGGGGGTAATACTGGTGGTTTCGGCGGCGACCAAGGCACTGGCAATGTCGGCACTGCGACTGGTGGCGGTGGCGGTGGCGGTGGCGGTGGTGGCGGCGGTGGCGGCACTCCGACTCCTACACCGACTCCTACACCGACGCCAGCTCCCCCTACCCCTACGCCTCCGTCCTAGGATTTGGCAGCATCGGTCGGTTTTCCGCCGGGGTCACCCGGCGGGCAGCCAGATCTGAGCAGCAGGAATTCGTCATGAAGTGGATATTGCCCGTTTCTCTCGCGGGGATCTGCCTGATCTGGGTCCTGCTCTCACAGGTTGCATTCGTAACCTTTGGCGGCAGCACCAGCATCTTGGGAAGAGATGGGCTCCTTGCTTTTCTTGAGGAAAAAACCATCGACGCCAGGCTTGCGGTCCGGGGTTCGATCCCATCTCCCACCAAAGTCTGCTACGTCAACGTGGACACGGACTCGATCGTCGCTTTGGGCAACTTTCCATGGAGCCGGGCCATCTTCGCCAAGGCGCTGGATGCGCTCTTTGATCGGGGCAAGGTCCGGGCCGTGGGGATTGACATTGTGTTTAGCGATGCCGGAATTCCCCAACTAGGAAGGGAGGAGTCCGCCGCAGGAAACCTGGAGCTTGGAAAAAGCATCAACAAACACCGGAACGTCGTGCTTGCCTCAACTTATGGAACCAAGATCGGACTGCTGGGAAAAAGAAGCGAGTTTCCGTTTGTTTTTGCAAAAAACTACGACCCCAAGGAGTCCGATCTTCCGGAGAAGCCGGATGCCCCGGTTGTCGGTCCCACATGGGGCCAGCTCGGGCTGATTGACGAAGCGGGAGAAGCGCTCCGCTGGGTGCCGTTTTTTGCATGCACGGAATTCACGACCTACCTGCCGATGGGGCTCAAGCTGTTTTTGATTTCCCGCGGCCTCGATGACTCGGCTGTCGAAATCCGAAAGAACAGCATGTTGATCCACGGTTCGGGCAACCGCCCCGTGCTCGAAATCCCGTTGACATTCGGGCAATTGGTGGAGCCGAATTGGTTTTCGCCCTGGGAGAAAAACCCGCAGGTCGGGATTTTCCCGCTTTTGGAGTTCGACCGCATGGCCCAGGAGGGCGACGACGCGGAAAAGGCCCGCGCGGGAAAATTCTTCGACGCTTTTCACGACAGCATTGTCCTGATCGGCCCCACGGATCGTCTGTTGAATGACCTGTCGCAGGCACCCCTGAGCGGAGCCCAACCGGTGCCCCGCGTTTCCCTCCACGGGAATCTTTTCAAAACCCTCGACTCCGGACGCTTCATCTCCCGAGCGCCGGTCTGGGGGAACATCTTACTGATTTTCGCGCTCGGGTTTGGCTCCGCGTGGCTCGGTGCGATGCCGCACCGGTTCTCGAAATGGAGCAAACTCTTGGCCGGCCTCCTTGTCGCATGCTACGTCGGCTTCGCATTTTTGCTTTTTGCAAAAGCGGAAATCCTCATCCCGATCATCGCCCCGGTGGGGGCGGCGCTCTCCTGCACGTTTGTCGCGCTGCTGCGCCAGCTCACCATCGAGGAGCAACAGCGCCGGAGGATCAAGAACCTCTTCGGCAGCTACGTCTCGGCGACCGTTGTCGAGGAAATGGTCGAAGCGAACGCATCTCCGCGCACCGGAGGTGAAGAGGTCGAAATCACCGCGTTTTTCAGCGACATCGTCTCCTTTTCCCCGATCGCGGAAAAACTCCCTCCCAAAGACCTCGTAGACCTCATGTGCCAATACCTCGGGGAATGCACCTCGGCGGTCATCGACCAGCAGGGGACACTCGACAAATATGTCGGCGACGCGATCATCGCCATGTTCGGGGCCCCCCTCGCCTGCAAAGACCATGCCGCCGCCGCATGCCGGGCGGCCATCGCCCTCCAGGAAGCCCAGGCCCGCCTCCGGGAGCGCTGGTCGAAGGAGGGCCGCTGGCCGGAGGTTGTCGGACACATGCAAACACGGGTGGGCCTCCATACCGGAATGGCCATCGTGGGCAACATCGGTTCCGAACTGCGATTCAACTACACCATGATGGGCGACACGGTGAATCTCGCCCAGCGAATCGAGTCGGCCGGATCCCATTACGGGACGGGAATTCTCGTCTCCGGAGAAACGATGGTCGAGGCGTTCGAGGCCGATCCCGGGCTGGTTTTCAGGAATGTGGACCGGGTTCTCGTGCCCGGCCGCGTCCAGCCTGTGGACCTCCACGAGCTCCTGGGCCACGGCGATGCCACGAGGGAAAAAAACCAGGTGAGGATCGCCGTCTACGAAGAGGCGAAGAGCATCTATGCTCGAGGGCTCTGGGGGGATGCGCGCGAGGTGTTCCTGCGCGCTGTCGCCGAAGAGCCCTTCCCCGCAAAAAAGAATCCCGCATCGGTCATGCTCGCCCGTTGCGACCGGATGCGCGACCGCCCGCCGGTCGAAAATTTCGCGTTCCCGCTGACAAAGGACGGGAATTCCATTTGACAGGTTGTTTTTTCAAACGACTTTTGGATCTATGAAAAAACTCGCCCTGTCAGCAGTGTTCGTTGTCACACTCACCGTCGCGTTCACCGCCGCGTCGGCGCTCGCGCAATCCTGCCCGGGCGGAGGCTGCGGTGGCGGCAAGAAAAAAGACACCTCGACCAACTCGACCGGCACGAACTCGACCGCCATCGTGCGTGTCGCTCTCTGAGCCGGCCGGGATATCCCGTCCCGACTGCTTCTTCCAAAGGAGTCGGGTCGCCCCCGGCCCGATCAGGAAACCTTTGCCGGTCCCGCCGCTGCTTCTAGGGGACGAGGGCATCCCCTCTCCATTGGGAACTTCTCGGCCATTCACCCGCACTCCTCCGAAGCCAGCATCGCTTTCTTTCTCTCCGATCCCCATCTGTATCCGCCCGCGATTCCTGTCGCGCGGACCACGCGGTGACAGGGGATCAGCCATGCCACGGGGTTCGCCCCGCAAGCGCTTCCAACCGCGCGGGCGGCACCGGGATTTCCAATCGCTGCAGCGATGCTGGAATATGTTGCGACACTGGCCCGGGGAATATCGAGAAGCGCGCGCCAGACTTCCAGTTGGAAGTCCGTCCCGCAGACAAATGCCGGAATTCTCTCTGCGGTTTTCATCACGAAGATTTTCCGGATCCACTTCTCCGCGGTCTTGTCATTTCTGAGGAACCGCGCATTGGGCCATTTTTCCCTCAACTGCCCGGGAAAGCCCGGCTTCTGGTCGTGGAACGCGAGGTGGCAGACGCCCCGGCTGTTCCACCCCAGACTGCAAAACCCGAACGGGCTCTCCGCAATCCCCCATTCCACCTGCATCCCCGCTCCTCCGGATTTCACCTCGCCGGGTGAAGCCGCCTCGATCGAGACAAAAATATCACTCATCGGAGAGCAATATGGAATACTGCTCGACCTTATGCAACGTGGAGCGGGCGTCCCGCCTGCTATTCCCTCGACAAACAGGCAACCGGGACGGTCGCCCCACATCCCCAATCCGCTGAACTGAGTGCCATTCGGAACAGTAGGCTTTCCCGCGTTTTCCGCCCACCCGAATCCTCTCAGCGCATTTGATTCCATTGCTCCGTCCCATACTTCTCCCTTTCGAGAAGCTCAGCTTCGCGGAGAAGACCTCCGCCAAGGTTGAAAAATCCCACGGATCCGTCGAGCGATTTGGCCAGGGACAACGCCGGAAAATCGCCGTGGAGAGAACCCTGATACAAAAACCCGTCCCTGCCCCGCCGCAACGCCCCGCCACAGATTTTCCGCCCATCGTGAAGAATGTCGTTCAATACCGGGCTTTGAAAACAGGCCGCTCCCGGACGGCAATCTTCGGGGCTAGCAAGTCGCGCTCCCGGGCAAATTTCCACCACCGCGCCGAGGAGCGCACGGTGAATCTGCTGATAGATCATCCCGGTCTGCAATCGGCAAAGCTCTTCTGTGGCCGGCACGGCAATGGCGACCGTCAGATCCTCGCCATGGAAAACCATCCCTCCTCCTGTCCAGCGGCGGATCGCCGGAAGCCCGCCCGCGCACGCACGAACATCCGCATACCGCTGCGCATAGCCGAACGTGACAGCAGGAGCCGCCCAGCGGTAGAACCGGACGACCGGACGTATCGCCAGCCGCAGCAACGCCTCGTCCACGGCCATTTGCCCGCCGGGAGTCCTTGCTTCATTGTCCTCCCAAAGTTGAAGTCCTGAGATCATCGCTCCATGGCATACCAGCAAGGGCGACGAAATCCACTCCTTCTGCTTGTCGGGGATGGAACCGAGTGCTTAGGTGGAACCCATCTATGGCAAAGCAGGCACTCGGCAAAGGGCTCAGCGCGTTGATCAACACGCGCGTCGTCAACCCGGCTCCCTCGGAGGAACTGGGCGAACGGATACAGAATTTGCCCCTCGACCGCATCGTTCCCAACCCGCGCCAGCCTCGCGTCGAATTTCCCGCTGGGCATCTCCACGAACTGGTCGAAAGCATCCGCGAGCGGGGAATCATCCAGCCGCTCATCGTGCGAAAAGTCGATGGCAAATACCAGATCATCGCCGGAGAACGCCGCTGGCGGGCAGCCGGGGAACTCGGCCTTGCCGAGGCACCCGTCATCGTCCGCGAAGCCACCGACCAGGAGGTCCTCGAGCTCGCCCTCATCGAAAATCTCCAGCGCGAAAGCCTCAACCCGATCGAGGAGGCCGCAGGCTACCAGCAGCTTTCCCGCGACTTCGGGCTCACGCAGGAGGACATCTCGAAACGCGTGGGCAAAAGCCGCGCGTCGGTCGCCAACGCCATGCGCCTTCTCGACCTCGACCCCGACGTCCAATCCCTTCTCAAGCACGACCGGATTTCCGTCGGGCACGCGAAGGTCCTGCTTTCGCTCAAATCGCACGAGGAACAAAAGTGGCTTGCCGAGCAGGTCATCCGCCAGGGAGCCTCCGTCCGGGTCGCCGAAAAACTCGCCGCCGCGCACCTCGCAAAAACCGGCCGGGCGCAACCCAGGCGTGGCAAGCCACTCCCCGCGCAGGAACTCGCGCCGGCGGTGCTGCGCGTTCAAAACCTTCTGACGCACCGGCTCTCGACCCGTGTCGTCATCAACCACGGGGATAAAAAAGGCTCCATTCACATCGACTATTACGGGGACGAGGATCTCAACCGGATCCTCGTGACTCTGGGCATGACCGAAGAGTGATGATGACCTTGAAAAACCTGTTTGATCTGGCACTGAGGATCATCGATTCCGATGACTTTCCGGGAGGGGCCGAGGCGGTCCGCTCCGTTCCCGCGAAAGTCATGGAGGAGACTTCCCGCCACAGGCCGGCCGCGCCGTGAAAGAGCGGATCGCGATTGTCGGCACCGGGGTGTCCGGGCTCGGCTGCGCGTGGCAGTTGCGGAATCTGGCCGACATCACGCTCATCGAACGCGATGCGCGCCCGGGGGGCCACTCGAATACCGTGGAGGTGGACGAGGATGGCAAACCGGTCAGGATCGACACCGGGTTCATCGTCTTCAACCAGCCGAACTACCCGCATCTTGTCAGGCTCTTCGATGAGCTCGGCGTCCATACGAAACCGGCCGAGATGTCCTTCAGCGTCCAGCACCTGCCCGAAGGGCTCGAATACAACGGCATGGGAATCGGCAGGATTTTCGCCCAGCGCAAGAATCTCGTCCGGCCGAGGTTCTACCGGCTGCTTTACCAGGTGCTGCGATTCTTCAAGCTGGCTCACCAGGCGCTCGCGGATCCCTCCACGCGGGATTTGACCGTGCGGGAATTCACGGAGAAACACGGGCTGGGAAAAGACTTTCTGGATTTCTATCTCGTGCCGATGAGCGCGGCGGTTTGGTCAACCGACCCGGCCCGGATGCTGGATTTTCCGGCGCACGGCCTCCTTCGTTTTTTCAACAACCACGGCTTTCTCGGCGTCACCACCCACCATCCATGGTTCACGGTCACCGGCGGCGCAAAATCCTATGTGGAGAAAATTCTGGCGGCGGTGCGCCCGGTCTGCCTGCCGGCCAAAGTCGTCGCGGTCACCGAGCATCCCGACCATGTCACCCTCCGGATCGCGAACGGTGTGGTCGAGAAATTCGACCGTGTGGTGATTGCCGCCCACGCGGATGAAGCGCTGGAGATGCTCGTGGCTCCGGATCCCGCCCAGAAACGGCTTCTGTCCGCATTCGGATACCAGCGCAACGCGGTCAGCGTCCACACCGACGAATCCGTCATGCCCGTGCAAAAGCGGGCCTGGGGCTCGTGGAATTACCGCGTGGCCCGGGACGGTCAGGGCGCGATCCGGGCGACGACCCACTACTGGATGAATGCCCTTCAGGGGGTCTCAAACAAAAAGAACTATTTCGTTTCCCTCAACGCGGGATCGCTGATCCCCTCGGAGAAAGTGCTTTACGAGACGGTTTACGATCATCCGGTTTTCACCCTGGAGGCGCTGCGGGCGCAGGACGCGCTCCCCTCGCTGAACACGCGCTCGCCGCAACAGAGGGTCTATTTCTGCGGCAGCTACTTCCGCTACGGATTCCACGAGGACGCCTACGCATCGGCGGTGAACCTTTCCGCGCTGCTGCGGGTCCTGCTCAAAGCATGAGGCAATCCTGCCTTTTTGCCTCAAAGTCATCACCCGCCGGCTCAAGGAATCCGACCCGCACCTTCAAAAAGGAGTCTTCCGGGCGATAGAATCAAACGCCATGGAAAATGCCCGAGAATCATCGCGCATTCTAAACAACCCGTGACGCGCGGGGGCTTGCGGGCTAGGCTGATTCCATGGACAAGAAGAATTTTTCCGATCTGGGGATTTCGCCAGAAATCTTGAAAGCAATCGGCGACCTCGGGTTCGAAGAGCCGGCCCCGATCCAAGCGGCTGCGATTCCGGTTCTCCTCGAGGGGCACGATGTGGTCGGCCAATCGATGACGGGATCCGGAAAAACCGCAGCGTTTGGAATCCCTGCGATCGAGCTCTGCCAGGCTGCCGACCGCTCGGTGCAGGTCCTCATCCTGTGCCCCACGCGCGAGCTGGCGACCCAGGTGGCAGACGAAATCCACAAGCTCTCCTCTCACAAGAAAGGAATCCATGCGGTTCCCATCTACGGGGGCGCTTCCTATGAACGGCAGTTCTACGAGCTGAAAAAAGGCGTCCAGATCGTGATCGGAACCCCGGGCCGACTGATGGACCACATGGACCGCGGCACGCTGGCGCTCGACAAGGTGAAAATGGTCATCCTCGACGAGGCGGACCGCATGCTGGACATGGGGTTCCGCGATGATATTGAAAAAATCCTCCACGCGACCCCGAAGGAACGCCAGACCGTCTTCTTTTCCGCCACGGTCTCCCGCCAGATCCGGGAATTGATCGAGCGGCATTCCAAATCCCCGAAGTCGGTCAGCATCCAGCAAAAAGAGGTCACCGTCCCCACGGTCGAGCAATGGTATTACGAGACCCCGCAGCGGATGAAATTCGAAGCCCTGCTCCGGCTCGTCGATTTCCACGGGTTCAAGCTCGGCATCATTTTTTGCAACACCCAGCGCATGGTCGATGAGCTGGCGGACGACCTGATCGCTCAGGGGTTCTCGGCGGATCGTCTCCACGGCGGGATCGCGCAGGCCCAGCGGACGCGGGTGATGAACAAATTCAAGAAGGCGGAATTCGAGTTCCTCGTCGCCACGGATGTCGCAGCACGCGGCATCGATGTCGATGACCTGGAGCTCGTGGTCAATTTCGACCTGCCCTACGATGCCGAGGACTACGTCCACCGGATCGGACGCACCGGCCGCGCCGGGCGGAAGGGGATGGCCGTGACGTTTGTCTCGGGCAGGGACATCTACAAGCTCCAGTTTATCGAGCGGTTTACCCGGACAAAAATCCGCCGGGGGACGATCCCGACCGCAGGGGAGGTCGAGGAGCGGAAAGTGGAGTCTCTTCTGGATCAGGTCCGGGAGGTTCTCAACCGAGGAAACCTCTCCACGACCCAAGTGGACCGGCTTTTGGAGGAGGGGTTCAGTTCGACCGATATCGCCGCTTCACTCTTTGTCCTGCTCGGCGGTCCGGCGGAAGCACGCCCGCCAGCCGAAAACACTGCCACCACGACCGTTGCCTCGAAAAAGCCGAAACCCCAGTTCGCTGAACAGCAGCCCTCCCTCCGCCCGCCTGCCCGGGGAATGCAGTGGGTCCGCCTCAGCGTGGGTCGCGAAAGCCGAGTCACCCCAAGGGATATCGTCTCGCTGCTGGAAGACTCCCTAGGATTGCCCGCCCGCTCGGTCGGAATCATCGACCTCTCCATCGGCCAATCGTTCGCGCAGGTGGCCGATCAGTATCTCGACGTTCTCAAGCACGGATCTCGGCAAATCGAAATCCGAGATGGCCATGTCGAGATCTCCTTGATCCCGGTCGAACGGAAAGAATTCATCCCGAAAAAGCACGGAGGCGGTGGAAAATTCCATAAAAAGGAATTTCGTAAAAAACAATACTAATGACCTATATTTCAATTCCTTGAAATATTCTTTCAACCCCTATTTTTTCCAGTGCTGAAATCGCGATCAAGCGAACCTTGGGATACTTCCGGCTAAAGGATTTAGTGTATTCCGCTGATTCTGCGATATCCGCCTTGTTAGCGATAACGGCAAACGGTTTTTTGAGCAAAGTCGGATCGTAAAGGCCGAGTTCTTTGCGGAGGGATTGGTAGTCGGAGATGGGATCACGGCCTTCGCTGCCGGCCATATCGAGGACGAAGAGGAGCATTTTGCAGCGGACGATATGGCGGAGGAATTCGTGTCCGAGGCCTTTGTTTTCATGGGCGCCCTCGATGATTCCGGGGATATCGGCAACCGTGATCCGGCGGTATTCCCCGAGATTGACGACCCCGACGACAGGATGGAGGGTGGTGAATGGGTAGGGAGCGGTTTTGGGATGGGCTGCGGAGATGGCACCGAGGAGAGTGGATTTTCCGGCGTTCGGATAACCGACAAGCCCGATGTCGGCAATCGTGCGGAGTTCGAGGTAAAACCAGCCTTCCTCGCCTGGAAATCCCTTGGTGTGTTGGCGGGGCACCCTGTTGGTGGAGCTTTTGAAGTGAGTGTTTCCCTTGCCGCCGTCGCCGCCTTTGCAAAGCAGGAACTGCTGCCCATCCTCGGTCAGGTCGGCAATGGCTTCCTCCTCGACCGGATCGCCAGGTTGCGCGCCCGCCCGGTGGATGATCGTGCCGACGGGAACCCGCACGATGGTCGGCGCGGAACTGCGCCCGTGCTTGTTTTTCCCCAGCCCATGACCGCCGCGGCCGGAGCGGATGAGCGGCTCGAAGAAAAGCGCGACCAGATTGTCGGTATCGTGATCGGCCTGAAAAATGATGTCGCCACCGTTTCCTCCATCCCCGCCGTCCGGCCCGCCATGGGGGACGAATTTTTCACGGCGGAAACTGCAGCATCCGCTGCCCCCATCCCCGGCCTTGGCGTGAATGCGAATCTGGTCAACAAATCTCATAATCCGGGAAGGGTGCTTGAGATCGGAGGGCGCGTCGAATGAAAAGGAACCGGCTCACTGCCGGTGGAGGGGCCGCCAGGAATCCCCGCGAAGCCGTGCAGCAAAATATTCCGCCTGGTCCTTCAGGGCGGCGAGCTTGCCGTCGTTCCAGACCACATGGCCGGACCGCGCGATTTTTTCCGGGGCGGGCATCTGGGACAGGAGGATTCTCTGCGCCAGGCCGGCATCCAGCCCCCTCGCCACAAGGCGGGCCTGCTGAATGTCGGGAGAGCAGGCGACCGTGACCGTGATGTCAAAATGCGGCGCGGCCCCGGTTTCGAACAGCAGGGGGATATCGACCAGAAGGTCGCGCTTTTCTTTGTTGGCGAGCGCTGCCTCCTGCAGCCACGTCCTCCTCACCCGGGGATGGAGAATGGCTTCGAGAAGGGCTTTTGCCGCCGGATCACTGTAGATGATCCGCCGGATCTCGGCACGGTCCGGCGAGCCATCCGGCTTGTAGGCGCTCGGAGAAATGGACGCCAGAACCTCCGCACGCACATCGGAGTCCTCCTCGAGCAGGTGCCGGGCGATGGCATCCGCATCCACCGCCTGTGCCGGAAGGATGGGAACAAGGAAACCGCGGAAGGTGGATTTGCCCGAGGCGATGCTCCCGGTGATTCCAATGACAGCCATGCCGCAGAGTATGGCGCACTGCCGGGGCGCTCGTCAAACCGGACGTTCCAACGCGGGCGTGAGCGGGCGCATCTCCGAAAGGTGCGAGATCGAAGGTGTCTGCCTAGGGGTCATGGGCGTCCCGCCCGTGTGGGCACTGGTTTTTGATGCGAGGCCCAGTCTCCAAACGGGCGAGACGCCCGTTCCCCCTGTTTTGCACTTTTCGGAGATGCGCCCGGCGAGAGCCATCGTTCTTGCCGGACTGCCGGGGGGCTGACAGTATTCCCGCATGAAATCCCTTGCCGCCTTTCTGCGCAGATTGTTCCGCCGGCCCGAGCCGAAGCCGGTTCAGCGGATTTTATCCCGTTGGACGCCTGTCTGATTTCCGGGTGGAAAGGAAGTCCTTATGACGGAAGCCCAGCCCAAGCCCCGGTCGGTCATCGTCTCGCTCTCGCGGCTCGACGCCCACCACCGTTTCATCGTCTCGGCGGGAGTCGCGCTGGCCTGCTCTGCTGTTTTCATCGGCCATTTGCACTGGGAAAAGCATCTCATCCTGTCGTGGGACGCCTTCACCCTCAGCATGCTGGCCCTGGCATGGGCCAGGATCGTAACGGCCCAGCCCAAGGCCGTCCTGCGCACCGCCCGCCTGCAACACTCGACGCGGAAATGGATTTTTCTCTTTGTGCTGGCGGCCGCCTGCGCCAGTCTCGCCGCCGTTTTCTTCCTCCTCCAGCCGGTCAAGGCACTCACAGCGGCCAAAGCCGGTGGGCACATCGCCATGGCGCTGGCGACAGTGCTTCTGTCTTGGGCTCTCATCCATACGATCTTCACCCTCCAATACGCTTATCTTTTTTACTGCCGCCATCCTGCAGGTGGAGGCCCCGCATTGATCTTTCCAGGGGACAAAGTGGATCCGGATTACTACGATTTCGCCTACTTTTCTTTCATCATCGGAATGACCTCGCAAGTGTCGGATGTCCAAATCGGGTCGAAGGAGATCCGGTGCTGGGCGCTCCTGCACGGCCTGATCTCCTTTGCTTTCAACACCGCGGTCTTGGCCCTTGGAATCAATATCGCCTCGGGTCTGATCGGGGGCACCGCTTGAAACCGATCCCAAGCCGCCGGCCCTGAAAAAGATTCGGGCCACCGACGGAAATGATCAGAAAACAAAGGAAACTGATCCGCGGTGGCCCGAACTGCTGCCTTAACCGATAAATTTGACCAGCGCGGGGTGCGGACGTTCAAAAAAAGAGAAGTTTTTTTCTAGGCAGGCGGACAATTATTTATAAAGAGCTGCCTCGGAAGGTATTTTATCCCAGGTTGATTCCGACCGGGCAATGGTCGCTTCCGCCGATTTCCGGCTGGATGAAGGCAGACCGGAGGGAGGAGCGAAGGGCATGGGATATGCAGACATAATCGATCCGCCAGCCGATGTTCTTTTTCCGCGCCTCGCTTTGGTAGCTCCACCAGGTGTAATGTCCGCCGCGGTTTTCTAACTCCCGGAATGAATCCTGAAACCCGGCGTCGAGGACCCGGTCGAACGCCTCGCGTTCCTCGATGGTAAAACCGGCATTCCGCGTGTTTTCCTTCGGGCGGGCGAGATCGATCGCTCGATGCGCGACGTTCATGTCGCCACAGAAAATCACCGGCTTTCGTTTTTCGAGGCCCGATAAAAACGCGATGAAGGCCGGGGTCCATTCGCGGGTCCGGTAATCCAGCCGGGTCAACTCGCGCTGGGAGTTCGGGGTGTAAACATTGACGAGGAAGAAGTCCTTGTATTCTGCGGTGAGGACGCGGCCCTCGTTGTCGTGGGCGGATTGTCCCATGCCATTCACGACCGAGATGGGTTTTTCGCGGGTGAGGAGGGCCGTTCCCGAATACCCCGGCTTGAGGGCCGGATTCCAGAAAACGTGATAGCCCTCGAAATCGTAGCCGACCTGGTCCGGGCGGGCTTTGATTTCCTGGAGGCAAACGACGTCGGCATCCGCCTCCCGCAAGTAGTTGGGCAGGCCTTTGGCGAGGATGGAGCGCAGCCCGTTAACGTTCCAAGAGACGAGCCTCATTCCGGTCAGACAAATGAGAAATCCGCGCGCACCGCATGGTGATCAGAGGCCAGCGTGGGGATCACGGCATGGCTTTCGAGGCGGAGATGCGCGTTGAAGAACAGGTGGTCGAGGATGTAAGGCATGCGCCGCCAGGTGAGATCCTGGTTCTGGGCCGTGCGGAATCCCGCCAGCTCAAACTGCTCGACGAGCCCCTCCCCGGGGGCGCAATTAAAGTCTCCCGCCAGGATCGCCGGGCCTTTTTGCAGGCGGAGTTCGGCCACGATGGCATTCTTCTGTGTCGGGTGCTCTGCGCTGGTGCAACCGATCATGAAAAATGCCTGCAGGTGCGTGTTGAGCAGGCGGATTTCCCGGCCTTGAATCACGGTCGCGGCCGAGATCAGCAGTCGCTGCGAGGGTTTTCGCGGGGTGCCCTCGAATTCAAACTCCCCTCCGCACGCCGGGAGATCCGCCTTTTGGAAGTCGCGCAGTTTGGATTTGGAAAAAATCGCCAGCCCGAGGCCGAAGGGCAGTTCGGTCGGGTTGGGGACAGGGTAGGCAAACACCGAGTCGTAGCCTTTCAGATGTTTTCTGAGAAAGCTGTAGTTGGGAGGAGGGTCGATCTGGTTGCCGCCGTCGAATCCCTGCTCGACCTCCTGGAGAAAAATCACATCGGCTTCCTGTTCGCCCAGGAACTCGACCGTCTGTTCCAGATCGATCCGGGGATTATCCGGTGCCGCCTCATCCCAAGGCTGGCCGTTCTGCATGTTGAAAGTGATGGTGCGGAATGTCATGAAGCAGGTTCTTGCCAACGAGAGATTTCTGGCGGTATAAACCACGGTTCACAAATTTGCAAACCATGTATAAACTCGTTCTCATCCGCCACGGCGAAAGCACCTGGAACAAAGAAAACCGCTTCACCGGCTGGACCGATGTCGAGCTCAGCGAAAAAGGCCGCGCCGAAGCGAAGGCAGCGGGAGAGCTCCTGAAGAAAGATGGATTTGTTTTCGATATCGCCTACGCCTCGGTCCTCAAACGCGCCCTCAACACCCTCTGGACCGTGCTCCAGGAATTGGACAGCGTCTGGATCCCGATCGAAAAAGACTGGAGGCTCAACGAGCGCCACTACGGCGCGCTGCAGGGGCTCAACAAGGCCGAGACCGCCGCGAAATACGGCGACGAACAGGTGCTCGTCTGGCGCCGCAGCTACGACATCCCGCCGCCGCCGCTCGAAAAATCCGACGAGCGCTGGCCCGGCCACGACCCTCGCTACGCGGGCATAGAAAACCTTCCCCTCACCGAATGCCTCAAGGACACCGTGGAACGGTTTCTCCCGCTCTGGCACGACAAGATCGCGCCGGTCGTCAAGTCCGGGAAGAGGGTTATCATCGCCGCCCACGGGAACAGCCTCAGGGCCCTCGTCAAATACCTCGACGGCATCTCCGACAAGGACATCATCAACCTGAACATCCCGACCGGGGTCCCGCTGGTTTACGAACTCGATGCCGACCTCAAGCCGATCAAACATTATTACCTCGGCGACCAAGAAGCCATTGCCGCCGCCATGAACGCCGTCGCCAGCCAGGGCAAGGCGAAGTAGAGAGTGGCATGGCCTCGAGCCGTCCATGCACCGCAAGGCGAAACGTTTACTCTCCCGGGGTCTGCAGCCCGAGAGTCTTTCCGGCGTAACCGGTCATTTCGAGATATCCGACACCTTCGACAGGGTTTGTTTTTCTCGTTCCTGTGGCTTGAACGGCTCCTTCCCAGTAGGTGAATGGTTTCGCGGCGAGTTCCTGCTGGCGGAGGCGGGGCTTGATTTCAAGATCCAGATCGAGTGCGCGCACCGAGAGCCTCCACGCGACCGGGTAGTTGGCTCCGGTTTTTTCGCTACGCCACCAGTCAAGCGGTTCCAGCAAAAATCCCGCCTGCCCGATTTTCAGATCCGAGCCGTCTTCGAAAACAAACGTGCCCGCTGAGTGCGGATCCTGCTTGCCCTCGTCGGTGCGGATCTGGAAGAGCATGAGTTCCGTGTTGTCATCGAACTGGAGGCTGAACCAATCCCAGCCCTTTTGGTGGACCGCGAGTTGGTTCGTGGCCCACTCGTGATCGAACCAGCTTGTTCCGGTGACCTCGAAGACCTTCCCGTCAATCGTGATGCGCCCCTTGGTGACCATGCGCGTGAGGGAATAATAATGCGAAGCCCTCCCCTCGCCTTCCGCCTTCTGGCTCACCCCTTTTCTTCCATGAACAACCGGAGCCTTCGCCGAAGCGAGGTCGAGCTCGATGGAAATCCCCTCCTCCTTCGCAGAGAGGCAGAACGCGTTGGTTCCCGTGCGCGCGCACGTCCAGTCGTTGATCCATGCCAGGCGCTCGCCGTCATCGAACCCAGCCTCCCCGAACGCCCCACGCGCGAGCCGTTGAAAATGGTGGAACCGGCCGGACGAAATATCCGTCACCGCAAAATGAGCGAACTTTACATCGCTGACCACGAACCGGCTCGTCGCGGCCACCGCGCCCGGTCCCCTCACCCCCTGCCGGAAAAATGTCAGCTGATACCCGAACTCCGCGCCGTCCGCGGAACGAAGGTTCCCCGTAAAATACCACCACTCGGTCTTGAATCCCGAATGGTTCCCATGATCGCCCGGAAACCGGTAGTCCCATCCCTCCAACGCCGGACTCCACCCCGCATTCAGGTCCCCGCAAAGCGCGGCGAGAAACAGAAAAATGACAACTTTGCGCACCACCCACAACTACCCGCGACCAAACCCCGCCGTCCACACGAATGACTCCGGATGCATGGCAACGCGATCCATTTCCGGGGAGCACGCCCGCCCCGGGTGTCGTTCTCGGCGCCCCCGCCGAGAAATAGAACAGAACTTCCCGGATTCCTCTGCGCTTCCGGTTTGCCTCCCCGGCTACACCTTCGTCTTGTCCCAGTCACGAGTCGCTATCGCGCGGGTGTTCCACTCTCAGCTTTTTCACTCTCTCCTGAATATCCTGTAAATTCCCGCCCAAAACCCGCTACAGTCCCAACTTTCCGACGACATGCCTCCGAATCAGAATCCTGAACAGGCCGCCCGCGAGCCCTCAACCGGGCGTTGTCCTTCCACAAAGAACCAACCCAAACTCCTTCCTTATCTGTGTCCATCTGTGTCATCTGTGGTTAAAAATCCTTATTAGCTTAGCATGAAAGAAACCCTCCGCGAAATCAACGCCCTGCAAGAAGCGGGCATCATCGGCCAGAGCGCGATCGGCGGGGCAATGGGAGCCACGTTCTACTTGGAGCCGATCTCCACCTACGACCTGGATATCTTCGTCCTCTTTGAGTCCCCGGCCCTGATCCTGACGCTGTCACCGATCTATGAATTCCTCCAGGCCCGGGGCCATCAGGCGGAGAGCGATGCCATCACGATCTGCGGATGGCCGGTCCAATTCCTCCCGGCCGAGTCCGCTCTGCTGCGCGAGGCCGTCGAGCAGGCGGTGACAGTGGACTTCGAGGGAGTGCCCGCGCGAGTGATGACGGGCGAGCACCTCGCCGCCATCGCCGTGCAGACCGGGCGGGCGAAAGATTTTGCACGCCTGTTGGCCTTCGTGGAGTCCGGGCAGCTCGATGCCGGAAGGCTGGAGGATGTTTTGGAACGCCACGGGCTGGTTGACGCATGGGCGAAATTCGAGGCAAGGTATCTCGCATGAGCCCGCTCACCCGGCAGATCCTGAAGCAAAAGCAGGAGCGGCGTCGCGGCCTTGCCCAGCTTCCCTACCCCGAAAAGGTCCGCATCGTGGAAAAACTGCGCGGAGCGGCCAAGAAAATTGGCCAAGCAGCCCGGCAAGGTGGTCTGCGGTAATCCCACAACTGAGAACCCGGTGAACGAGCCCCACAAGAAACTGCGACCCAGCGGCGGCTACCGCAAGACCGCGAGCTTCCAGACGGCCACGATCATTTACGACGCGACCTGGTGGTTCTGCGAAAAGTTTCTCGATGCCCGTTCCCGCACCGTGGACCAGATGGTGCAGGCGGCGCGATCCGGACGCCAGAACATCGCCGAGGGCAGCCGGGCCTCCGCGACCTCGTCCCAGACCGAGCTGCGCCTCGTCAACGTGGCACGCGCCAGCTTGGACGAGCTCCTGCTCGATTACGAGGACTACCTGCGCCACCGGCATCAGCCCCAATGGGACGCCGGGGGGCCGGCAGCCTCGGCCGTGCGTGCCGTGCCGCGCACATTCCGGAAAGATCCGTCGGATCCGACAGATCTGACCGATCTCTCGGATGCGGAACGCTGGGCGCTCTACAGCCGTTGGCTGGAATCCGAAGACCCCGCGATCCGCGCCAACGCGACGATCTGCCTCATCCACCAGGCGAACTTCCTCCTCGACCGCCAGATTGCGGCGCTGGAGGCTGCCTTCGTCGAGGAGGGCGGCTACTCGGAGCAACTCGCCACCGAGCGGCTGAAGCGGAGGAGACAAGAGCCGACTGCCCCGCCCGACCCGTCCGCTCCCCAGCCACCGCAGTGCCCGCAATGCGGGTCGCTCATGGCACTCCGCCCCGCCAAATCCGGCAAAACCCCCGGCTCGCAGTTCTGGGGCTGCACCAGCTACCCCGAATGCAAGGGCACAGCTAAGATCTGACTGATCCGACAGATCCGACCTATCTTATGTCCACCGATTCCATCATTTCCAAAGTCTGGGGGTTCTGCACGACGCTGCGCGACGACGGGTCGGCTACGGCGACTATCTGGAGCAGCTCACCTACCTGATATTTCTGAAGATGGCTGAGGAATACAGCCGACCGCCGTATAGCCGGAATATCGGCATCCCGGCGAAATACGCGTGGCCCACGCTGAAGAACCTCAAGGGCGCGGAGCTGGAAGTCCACTATGTCATCCGTACGATGCTCAAAACCACCGGCAGCGCTGCCGTGGTGCTGCCCGACAACATCCTCTTCGAAGGGGGCGTCGGCGAGACGGTCCGCAAGAAGCTCCTCGAAAATACCGACCTCCACACGATCTTGCGCCTCCCGACCGGCATCTTTTACGCCAACGGCGTCAAGGCGAACGTGCTTTTCTTCGACAACCACCCCGCCGCGAAAAAACCGTGGACGAAAGAGATCTGGTATTACGACTACCGCACGAACGTCCACCACACCCTCAAGCGGAAGCCGATGCGCTACGAGGATCTGGCCGATTTCATCGCCTGCTACCATCCCGCCAACCGTCATGTCCGCAAAGAAACCTGGCACCCGGAAAAGAACCCCGATGGCCGCTGGCGGAAATTTCTCTACAAGGAAATCATCGCCCGCGACAAAACAAGCCTCGACCTCTTCTGGCTCAAAGACAGCAGCTTCGTCGACCTCGACAACCTGCCCGATCCGAAAGACCTCGCGGAGGACATCGTCGAAAACATCGAAGCCGGGCTCGGCAATTTTCGCGCCGTTCTCGCGGCGCTTGGAAAGTAAAATTAAATGCGCTTCGGCTTGTAGATGAGGAGCCGGAGGCCGTTGAGGCAGACGAGAACGGTGCTTCCCTCGTGGCCGACGACGCCCATGGGCAGGGCGAGGTTTCTCGTGAAGGTGGCGACCAGGAGGACGACGATGACCGAGGTGGCGAAGATCAGGTTCTGCCAGAGGACGCGTTTGGCGTGCCGCGCGATACCGATGAGGTGCGGGATGTTTTCCAGCTTGTCGCCCATGAGAACGATGTCCGCAGTTTCCATGGCGATGTCGGTCCCGGCCGCTCCCATCGCGACACCGATGTCCGCCACCGCAAGCGCCGGCGCGTCGTTGACCCCGTCGCCGATCATCATCACGCGGCCCTGCTTTTTCAATTCGCGGATCGCTTCGACCTTGCCCTCCGGAAGCAGTTCCGCGAGGACCTCATCGACGCCCGCCTCCTCGGCAATCGCGTGGGCGACGGCGCGCTGGTCGCCGGTGAGCATCACGACTTTTTTCACCCCGAGCCGGTGGAGGCTGGCGGCAATGGTCTTGGCCTCGTGCCGGATCGTGTCGGCCAGCGCGAGGACCGCGAGGGCGGTCACCGCGTCACCCGCCCGGGAGCCGACCCACACACAGGTTTTGCCGTGCACGGAGAGAGGAGCGGAGTGCGCGGCGACCGCGTCCATCCCGGTCGCGCCGAGTTCCCGGAAAAGGCGTTCGCTTCCGACGACCAGGCGCATGTCGTTGACCGTGGCCTCGGCGCCCTTGCCGGCTGTCGATTGAAAATCCGTCGCTTCCGGGAGCGCGAGCTTCAAAGCGACGGCGCTTTTGACAATCGCCGTTGCCAGCGGGTGCTCGGACTTGGACTCCAGCGAGGCGACCGAAGCGAGAAGGGCCGTGAGATTGTCCGCCACCGGGCCATCCAGCTTGTGGGATCCCCGCGCATCCACGATTTCCGTGACGGTCGGCCGACCGGCCGTGAGCGTGCCAGTCTTGTCGAAAGCGACGATGCTGATCTGCGCGGTGTGCTCGAGGTGGGATCCGCCTTTGATCAGGATGCCGCGCCGGGCGGCACCGCCGATCGCGGAAAGCACGGTGGCCGGAGTGCTGATCACGAGAGCGCACGGCGAGGCGACGACCATCACCGTCATCGCGCGGTAGAACGCTTCCGCAAACGGCTGGTGCCAGAGGAGCCACGGGACAAACCAGACAACCGCCGTGAACGCGATCACGCCGGTCGCGTAGTATTGCTCCGCCTCCTCGAGGAACCGCTGCGTGCCGGATTTCTCGGCCTGGGCCTCCTCGACGAGCTTCACCATGCGGGCGAGCGTCGAGTCCTCCGCGCGCTTCGTGACTTCGAGTTCGAGACCGCCGCTCTGGTTGAGCGTGCCGGCGAAGAGCGGGGCTCCGACGGTTTTGGAAACCGGCATGGATTCTCCCGTGAGGCTGGACTCGTCAATCGCGCTGGTGCCTTCGGTAATTTTCCCGTCCACCGGGATGTTCTCGCCGGGACGAACGACCACGATATCGCCGACTTGAAGGGATTCCACGCGCACCAGTCCGGTGGTTCCGTCGCGCTTGAGCAGCGCCTTGTCGGGCCGGAGTTTCAGCAGCGAGTGGATCGCCTTCTGCGTGCGCTGCATGGCATAGCTTTGGAGCACGTTAGAAAAGGAAAAGAGGAAGAGCAGCAGAGCCCCCTCGAACGGCTGGCCGACGATCCCGGCCCCGATCGCCGCGAGCACCATCAGCACATCGACATCGAGCACCTTTTCCCGGAGCGAGGCGATCGCCGAGCGCACACCCTGCTGCCCGCAGAAAAAATAGGCGCCGGCGTAGAGAGCATAGGTCAGGGCATCGTCCAAACCGATCGTCCGGTGCACGGCCAGCGACGCGATCAAAAACACAAAACCCAGCGCGCAAGAAATCTCATCGTTCAACTCCCCGGCGCGAACCTTTTGCCAGAGCGTCGTCTCTTCGTCCGGGCGCGGGGCCTCGTAAGGGCGGACATCCGCGCCGGTCGCCCGCACGCCCTGCAAGACAGCCGATTCGTCGGAAACCGAGTCGTCAAAGGTCAGGCACAAGATCTTCCCGAGATATGTGGCGGTCGCCCTGCGGACACCGGGGATTTTTTCCACCTTCCGTTCCAGCCGGATCGCGCAGGCCTCGCAGGCGGCCCCGTCGAGCCGCAGCGTGCGCTTCTGAAGGGACGATGCGGGCACATGCTCCTCCGCGATCTGCCGCAGTGCCCCATCCGAGAGCTTCGCGGGATCGTATTCGATTTCAAACGCCGTCCGTCCGGGCAGAGGCAGCACGCCGACCACCCCGGCATGGCCGGCGAGGGATTCGGTCGCTTGTTTGAGATCTTCGTCTGGCTTCATGATTTTTCTTGAGCAGGCAGCGGCAGGATTCCAGCAGGATCGTTTCACGAAAGAAAGCAGTCTCTCAGCCCGGTTCCGGAAACCGTGGCGTCCTTATGGTGAGCAATCAGGTCTAGCGCCGGTCGTCGGAGAAAGAACGCATCCGGGTTGTCGGCAGCGGTGTCGGGGACTCCACGGCGGGAGGTGTCGGCTCGATGCTCTCCGGGGCCGGGATCTCCGGCGGCTTCGCCGACGGATCGACGACGGAAAATGTGAACAGCATCTCGACGGTCACATCTTTGATTTTGTCCGTGACCGTCACTTTGAGGGTATAATCACCAAACGGATCGGTTGCCTCAATTTTCAGACCAGCCCTGGCTTTGCAAAGCCCGACCCCCTTGGGCGGAGGGCCGTCCACAACCGTCAGATCCTTCGGGTTTTCGTAAATCGACCCGTCCGGGCGACGGAAAAGGAGCGTGTATATTATATCCGCCTTGCCTTCGGGATCGAGCGCGTTGGTCGAATACATCACCGCCGGAAAAATGGTGTCCCCCCGATGGTATGTGGTCCGCGTCCTGACCGGCGGCGGCGAGCCGGATTTCTTCCATTCGGCCAGAAAGGCCTTGGGATCATCCACGAGGGCGACCTTGAGAAAAAGGCCGTCCTTCGTGTAGATGCTCTGGTCGGCTGACTCAAGGAGCCCCTCCTCTCCCCGGGAAGCGAGGGAAAATACCAGAAAGAAAAGCGCGACCGCGAGACGGTTCATCGAGCGGTATGTTTAGGCTTGTCTCCCTGCGGCACAAGGAAAAGTGACTGTCCCTCCTTCATTTATGCAACGTTGCGTAATTCGCGCGTCAATCGCCAGTTCTATGCAACGCCATTTTTTCTCAGGCGCTTTTCTCGCAAGGAACAACCAATTGCAGATTTTAAATTTTTTTTGTTGACTTTTTTAAAAAAGTTGGCGAAAAGGAATTCCATATGAAAAAAGCAATACTCTCGATGTGTGCTTTCGCTGGCATGGCGTTTCCTGCATTTGCCGGCAGCGTCAATTTTGACAACCCGGGATTTGAAACCGGCACCATAGCGGGCTGGGATCTTCACTCAGGAGTCTGGAATACAAATGGACAAACGCTGAATGACCAACATCAGGGTGATTCAGCTGTCATCACTGGTGCCGGTCAAACGGATTCCAACACGCTGGGTGGGCTTCAAACCGTCCTCTCAGGAAACGACTCCTTCCGCTTGAACAACGCGGCCAATGGCGCCCACTTTTCCACACTCACTCAGACGGTGGCCAACTACGGGAACTCCAACATGTATTTCGGTTTTGCGGCCGTGCTCGAGAACCCCCTCTCCAACCCGCATACGGCGGCAGAGTGTCCGAAGTTCAGCTTCAACCTTGTGGACGTCACCACGAATACCAGCCTCTACTCCATCAGCTTTGATTCCCGCAATGCGGTCTCCCAAGGCGTGACATGGCACGCGGGGTTGGATACCAATCACGACGGCACCGCCACCTGGATGTTCTCGGACTGGAATATTGTTCACATCGACACGAGCACGCTGGTTGGCGACACACTCTCACTGACGGTCATGGCCTATGACTGCGCCTTGGGCGGTCACGGTGGGTATGCCTACATTGATGCTTTCCAACCCGATCCAATCATCGCCAACCCGGGGATTACGGTGAATCACCTCGACGTTACTCCCAGCGGGGTCGTCAATACTACTGCCGCGGTTCCTGAAACCAGCACTTGGGTGATGGGTTTCCTCGCGTTGGGAGCCGTGCTCGTCATGGTTCGGCGCAACGCCAATCTGGCTATTTAATTCCTCTATGAAAAACAAGAGCTGCAAGATCCTGGCCGCTGCGTCGGTCGCTTTAGCGGTGATGAATCTTCCTGCGCGAGCGGATTACGTGGACATCACGGTCAACGACGGGGGCGCGAGCGCGAACTACGGGACAGACCCGAGGCCGGGGATCAACGAGTCGGGCTCGGTATCGGCCAACTGTATCGCCAACGCGAGTTGGGATCTGCGCGCGATGGCTTTCGACGTCAACACCAACAAATTGATGGTCGTGAGCGGATTCAACCCGCAGGCGCTCAACGACGGCGTCAGCATCGGCGACATCTTCGTCGACACCAACAACTCCTACTCGGTTCCCTCCCGCCCGAACGGCGTGGGCGACGGCTACTTCAATTACACCAATTCCACAGCCGGATATGAGTATGCCATCCATCTCATCGACCCGGCGACGGGAAACCTGAGCTACAATATCGCCGCCCTCAGCGGAGCCTCGATCTTGCAATCCACCAGTTATACGCAAAATGCGCTGAGCGACCCCGCGAAGCTTATCGCGAGCGGTGCGGATACCATCGTTTCGAGCGGGCTGTTCAATTTGACGACCATGACCGATGCCCAAGTGATTTCGGGTCTCGGGATTAACATCGGGACAAACGGGGGAACGAATTATGTGTTCACCTTTGATTTGTCAGGAATGTCCCTGATCAACGGGGCCACTTTCCGGCTCACCACAACGTGTGGGAACGACCTGTTGGTCGGCCAGCTCGCTGCGGGTGTTGCCGCAGTGCCCGAAACGAGCACCTGGGTGATGGGCTTCCTAGCGCTGGGAGCCGTTGTCTTCATGGTTCGCCGCAACGCGAAGTCCTCGGTCTGATTGTTTTTCCGCGGACTCCCTGTTCTCCACGAGAGCAGGGAGTCTTTTTTTGTCAGGAGCGGCCCCTCGCCGTTTCTTCCGTTGATTGCCGAATCAGCGCTTTCTGTTTGCGCAAACCCTCCCGGCTCGGGATACTTCGAGACTGCCGATGAACCAACCCATGCGCAGAGAACGCTTGCCGGAATTCATTTCCATATTGCAGGAGGGGCCGGCGCCGTCCGTCTTGAGTTTATCAAGAGACGATGCAGCGGTCGTCCCCCCATTTGATGCCCGATGAGTACCGGAGAGGAAAATGGCGTGGACGAGAGCCTTTCACCGATCCCCGCTGCCAATATCCGGGCGGTCTCCAGCATCCCTCGCTGGAGCCTTGGCCTGCTGGGCTTTGGTTTTGCTCCTTTGCTTGTCCAGTTTTTTCTCAACCTCTGGAAACTGCCGGAGTATCAGTTTTTCCCGCAGGCGCTCGCGGGGGCGGGATTCCTGGCGTGGGATCGCCTGCGGGAAGTTCCCAGGCCCATGATCGGCGGGCATCCCGCCCTGGGTGCCGCGCTATTGCTCTTTTCCTTTGCGGCCCTCGCGCTGGCCGTGTTCATCTGGTCTCCCTGGCTCACGATTGTGGCGGCCCTGCCCGCCGGAATCGCTGTTTTGTGGCGGGTCGGCGGCGCTCTGCTTTTGCGGAAGATGGGGCCAGCTCTGGTGATGGTTCTGACGATCATTCCCCCGCCGATCAGGCTTGATGTCCGGCTGGGCCTGTTTCTTCGCGAGGTGGCAACGACCCTGAGCAGCCGCACTTTGGACCTGCTGGGCGTCGTCCATTGCGTGAGCGGCAATGTCATCGAATTGCCCGGACAGAAGCTGCTGGTCGAGGAGGCTTGCAGCGGCATCAATTCCGTCCTCTTCGTCACCGCGTTCTCCCTCTTCTACCTTTTCTGGCGCCGGAGGCCGTTCTGGTGTTTTCTGGTCTGTCTCCCCTCAGCCTTGGCGTTCGTCGTGATGGGGAACGTTGCGCGGATTTCGCTGGGGGCTTGGCTCAGGTATTTTTATCAGATCGACATCCTGAATGGCTGGCAACACGAGACGGAGAGCATCGTTCTCGTCGCGGTGTATGTCCTGCTGGTCGTAAGCCTCGACGCACTTTTCCCGCGTGGGAAAAGAGATGCGTCCCAAGCGCCGCCACCCGGCCGCGAGACTCCGACCGCACGCATTTTTTCTCCCGTGTGGTTCCGGACGGCTTGCTGCCTGTTTGCAATTCTCGGCGTGCTTTCCTCCTTCAAAGCCTGGGAAAAATCGAAAGCAGCGGTCGAGCCGCTCCGTGCGGCAAATTCCTCCTTGGCGAGCGGGGCGACATTCTCGCTGCCGGACCGGATCGGAGACTGGTCCCGGTCGGAAACCGGCCCGCCCAAAGTCAGCAAGATCGAGACGCTCGGGCTGTCGTCGGCGATCTGGAACTACCAGCGCCAGGGGATGCAGGCGGTCGTCGCCTTCGACTATCCGATCTGGAGCTACCACGATGTCGCGGAATGCTATTTGCGGAACGGATGGCTCATTGAGAGCAAAGACATCGTCGTGCCGAGGAACGGGGCTCCGGCACGGTTCCAGTTGGCGATGAAAAAAGAGCCCGGGATTCAAGGCACACTCTGGTTCGCAACCATCAACGAAAATGGCGAATGGGTGGATCAGGCGACCGTGAAGCACGATTTCATCAGCCGCCTCGGACTGCCCGAAAGCCGGCAGGAAACGACCTATCGGGTCCAGTTGCTTCTCGTGGGCGACAAGCCCCCGGACGCGGCTTCTCTTGAAGCGGCGAATCAATTGTTTGAGGAAGCCGCGGCCATCCTGTCGCGGGAGATGCTGCAACAAATCCGGCGATGAACCACCCGCCTGATCCCTCCGCCTCGTTCTGGATCAAACTTCCGGCGATCTTGGCCATCGTGTTCTGTCTTGCCCTCGGTTTTTCGTTTCTGCGATGGAATCCCGCCGCCATGAGCCTTCGTTATCAAGGCATCGCCCAAAAAGCCCTCGACGATAAAGATTATCCCACCGCGATCGTGGCCGCCAACCGGCTTCTCGGCTTTGGCGGAGCCTTGCGAAACGAAGCCCTTTTCCATCTCGCTTTGGCCAGCATGGGATTGGGCCGGGCCGCCGAGGCTTCTAGCATCATGGCGATGGTCGCACCGACCGACAGGCCGGTATTCGCTCCCGCGCATCTCTTTGTCGCCCGGACCCTCATGGCTCGCGCCTACCGCTCCCAGCAGGAGGAACAGGCGATAGCGGCCCAACTCCGCAATGCTCTTGCCCTCCAACCGGATTCCGTCGAAGCCAAAGAGCTTCTCTCCCGTTCACACAATCGGTGAGTCCCTCAATCGCCCTCGCTTCCCCCGCGATTTCCGGGCCTGACATTCTCCATTGCGGGTTACGTCAGAATCCGTAAGATAATATCTGTTCCCATGCAGCCCCTGATTCCATCTGACATGATCAAGCTCAGGCTGAGGAGGTCCCTCCCCGGTGACTTGGCAGAAGGCGAGGAGACCGCAACGACCCTCTCCGACAAGCTCAACGAACTGTTCGGCGCGGGCTATGCCAGAGATGATATCTACGGGCTCGTGATCCCGCTTCTCATGCAGGGAAAAGTCAGGATCGATCTTGATGGCCGCTCGGAGCGGCTGGAGATGGAAGATCAAAGCCAAAAGCTTCCGCGCAGCAGCGCTGTCCAAGTCTTCGAAGATTTCCTGCTGGTTTGCCGGCCGGAAAAACCTGCCGGAACACCATCTGTCCCGTCCGCCGTTTAGCCTTCACCCGCCGCAGACTTCGTCCATGGCGAGACCGATCGCGGAAACTGCGGTGCGCAGTTGGCTTTCGCTCGTGCAAAGCGGCGGCATGAGAATGATCGTATCGAGCACCGGACGGGTGAGGAGCCCGTGCTTTCTGGCGGCTTCGCAAATAAGTCCGCCGGTCCTGGCCTGCCAGGGAAACGCTTCCCCTCTGCGATCCCTGACCTCGACTCCGGCCAGGAATCCGCATTGCCGGATTTCGTGCACGCACGGATGGGATTTCAGCCCCCCGAGCAAACCCGCCATCGCCGCGATTTTCGGCTGCAATTTTTCGAGCGTGTTTTCCTCGCGGAAAACATCGAGGCTCGCCAGCGCCGCGGCGCAGCCGAGAGCATTGCCGGTGTAGCTGTGGCCGTAATAGAAAGTTTTTTGTTCGTCGAACTCCCCGAGAAACGCGGAAAACACCCGCTCCGTGGTGAGCGTGGCCGCGAGCGGCAAGTATCCCCCGGTGAGGCCCTTGGCGAGACACAGGAAATCCGGGATCACATTTTCCTGCTCGCATGCGAACATCGTTCCCGTGCGGCCGAAGCCGGTCAGCACCTCGTCGAGAATCAGGAGAGCGCCGATGGCGTCGCACTTTTCGCGCAGACGGCGCAGAAGCCCGCGCGGCCAAACGCGCATTCCCGCCGCTCCCTGGACGAGCGGTTCGATGGCAACCGCCGCGATCTCTCCGAGGTTGAGCCCGTCGAGTTCCTCCGGGTCTGCGATCCGGTCCACGGGAAACTGGTGCCCGGCAAAGCGCCGGTGGAATGCCCCGATGCCGCCGAGGCTTGCGGCCCCGGCCGTGTCTCCGTGGTAGGCCTGATCAAACGCGACGAATCGCTTGCGTTCAGGAACCCCGCTCAACTGCCAGAACTGGACCGCCATTTTCATCGCGGCCTCGACCGCGGTCGAACCATCGTCGCTGAAAAACACGCGGGAGAGAGTTTGCGGCGGGAAGAGCCCCGCGAGGCGTCCGGCCAGTTCCGCCGCCGGGGCATTCGTCGTTCCCAAGAAGGAAACATGGGCCACCCGGTCGAGCTGATCGCGGATGGCGGCAGTGATTTTCGGGTGCCCGTGACCGTGGATATTTGTCCAGATTGAGGAATTCCCGTCAATATACTCGCGGCCACGGCTGTCCCGGAGAACCGCCCCCTCTCCTTCGACCAGAATGATCGGCTCATGCCCCTCCGCGCACCACGCCTTCATCTGGGTGAAAGGGTGCCAGCCATGACATTTGTCGAGGGCTGCCAAGGATCCGGTGTTCCAAACATCTCGCATCCATCCATTCAACATCTCGATCATCGCCAGATCAATCCTGCGCTTGGCGCTTGACAGGGCCGGAAGCGAGGATGATAGCGTCCCGTTCGAAAAATGAAGAATGATTCGTCTCCGGGCCATCGCGGCATTCCCAGCCCACACGAGGCAAATGAAGTCACCCTGACCAAGCCCCTTTCCATCGTAGGAGTCGGCTGCGGCAGCCGCACCTTTACCTACTGTTCCATCGCCGCGGGGATGCCGCACCGCTACCAAATTGTCGCCGGAGCCGACCCCCAGCCGGGACGGGTGGAAAAGCTGCGAGAGATATCGGCGAACCCCGCATTCCGCGGATTCGCGGACGACCAGGAGCTGTTTGCAGCCGGAAAACTCGGCGATCTGGCGATCATCGGGACCCAGGATGCCTACCATGTCAGGCCGGCGATCCAGGCGATGGAGCTGGGTTACGACCTGCTGCTGGAGAAGCCCATCGCTCCCGACCCGGCACAGGTCTTGCAGGTGCTGGCCGCCGCCGACCGGCTTGGGCGCAAGGTGCTGGTCTGCCATGTGCTGCGCTACACGCCATTCTACGTCAAAGTGAAGGAAATTATTGCAAGCGGCGTGCTCGGCGAGATCGCGACCATCGACGCCAGCGAGGGGGTCGAAGATTGGCACCAGGTGCACAGCTTTGTCCGCGGCCACTGGGGAAGCGCCAAAAAATCCAACCCGATGATTATTGCCAAGTCCTGCCACGACATGGACGTCATGAGGTGGATGGTGGACCAGCCGTGCCGCAAGGTGGCCAGCTTCGGAGGCTTGTATTACTTCAACAGCGCCAACGCCCCGGCCGGGGCTCCGGCGCGCTGCACCGACGGCTGCCCGGTGGGAGACACCTGCGCCTACAACGCGTTGCTCTACGCCGGCCAACACAGCCCCTGGATGCAGCACGTCCACGAATCCGGCACCGTCCCGGAGCCGGAGGTCATCCGCGAGTGGCTCAAGACCAGCCCGTGGGGGCGCTGCGCCTGGCGTTGCGACAATGACGTGGTGGACCGCCAGGTCCTGGCCATGGAGTTTGAAGGTGGCGTCTCCGGCACTTTCACCATGACCGCTTTTGACCGTCATCGCACCGTGTTTATCCGCGGAACCAAGGGGGTGCTGATCGGCGGCGGCCACCTGAAGGAACAGACCCGGGACGACATTCTGGTCCGCACACACCTCGGGCAGGAGGCCCGATACCGCGTCCCCGCAGATATCGGCGGATATGCCGCGCATGGCGGCGGCGACCCGGGACTGGTCTTCGCGCTGGACCGCGAACTGGCCAAACCGGCGCGCGACATGCGCAGCGGCCTGCACGCCTCGGTGGAAAGCCACATGATGGGGTTTGCCGCCGAGGAGGCACGCGTCACCGGCACCATCGTCGATCTCGCCGACTTCCGCGCCCGCCACGAGAGCGTCGGCCGCTGAACCCGATCCCGGACGGGTGCACGGGACCGGCTGGGCTCTCCCCAGCCAAGAGCATGAGCTTGTTCCGGTTTTTGGGGGGGGCTGGAATTTCCCACCAAAGATTCTTTGCGTGCGGCTGTTTTCTGGATCTTGTCTTGTGGCGGAAACGAGCGCATACCGTCCTGCACGTGAAATCAAGTCCCGTCATCTTCCGCCTGCTGGCATACTTTTCGGGGGTCATCCTGCTCGCGTGCCTGCTCTCTCCTCCTCTTTATTGGGCGGGCTCGGCGCTGGCGGATCGGGGAGCTCTGCCATTTCTGAGTGGTTTTCCATTCCACCGCTACTTCAGCCGCAGCATTCAGATCGCCGCACTGCTGATGCTCTGGCCGGCGTTCCGCTGGATCGGCATCCGCCGGCTCGGCGAGTTGGGAATCGAACGGAACCCTCTCTGGCGGAGGGATCTTCTCGCCGGGCTCGCCGCCGCCTTCATTCCGGTCCTCGCTCTGGGAATCGGATATCTGGCCTTCGATGTTTATGTTTTGAAAAAGGGACTCACGCTCGCCGCCGGCCTCCGGATTTTGGCGGCGGCAAGCGTTGTCGCCATCCTCGAGGAATTTCTTTTCCGCGGGGTCCTCCTCGGCCTGTGCCTCCGCTCGATGAAGCCGGCGGCAGCCGTCTTGGTTTCCTCGGCGGTTTTTGCCGTCGTCCACTTCATGCGGGTCGCGAAATCGGCAGACGATCCGGCCGTGGGCTGGCTGAGTGGATTTGCGCAGCTTCCCCAAGTTTTTTCGAGCGCGCCGCCGTGGCCGTTGCTCGGATGGGGAATGTTATCGCTTCTGCTCGCCGGCATCCTCCTTGCCGTGGCAACCCTGCGAACACGCTCGCTCCTCCTGCCTGTCGGCCTGCATGCCGGCTGGATCCTCGGCCAGCAGGGGTTGCAGTGGTTGGCCAAATTCCATGTCAAGCCACCGGAGGCTCTGCTGCCGTGGGTCGGCCCGAATGTGGTGAGCGGAGCGGTCCCGACCGGGTTGATTCCAGCAGCTGGGCTCTTGCTCACGGCGGCCTTGGCATTTTCCTATCTGAAGCATGTCAGGTCCCGCCGCCATTCTTCTTGATCCGCTGCGGTCGATGTTCTTTCCGGCGCACTGCGCGGGATGCGGGCGGTCGGTTTCCGGGGACGAGCCCCTGTGCCCGACCTGCAGCGGGAGCATCGAAAAAATCCGGCCGCCCCGATGCGAGGTTTGTTCCCAGCCCTACCGGGGTGATGCCCCGGCCTTCACCTGTCCGAACTGCCACGGGGAGGATTTTCACTTCGAGTGCGCCGTCGCGGTGGTGCGCAGCAGCGGCGTGGTGCGCGAAATGGTCCACCGCCTGAAATATGGAAAAGAGCTCTGGCTTGCGAAAATCCTTGCCGGATGGATGAGGGAGGGGCTCGATGATCCGCGATTGAAGCATTGGAAACCGGATGCGCTCGTGCCCGTGCCGCTTCATCCAAAGAGGCTCAGGGAAAGGGAATTCAACCAGGCGGAACTCCTTTGCAGAGAACTCTCGCGAACCTCCGGGATGCGGGTGTATCTGCCTCTGGAACGGTGCCGCTACACCACGACCCAGACACAGTTGGACCGCAAGGGGCGAAGGCAAAACTTGCGGGATGCCTTCATTCCGGGCAAGAATAGGGATGTGAC
>Ga0316232_1000425_pt1 | contig 67993 bp, 56 predicted proteins | sample TBHtaG_FD_206006 | JGI IMG/M metagenome (GOLD analysis project Ga0316232, IMG submission 206006) | Freshwater microbial communities from Trout Bog Lake, Wisconsin, USA - TBH18025_13 | ecosystem: Environmental > Aquatic > Freshwater > Lake > Hypolimnion/Profundal zone | place: USA: Wisconsin...
GAAACCAGAGCCTCGCGATGCAGGGCAATCGCCTCTCTAGCTACATTTTCCCGAAATGCTAGCGCCGAAACCGTGCCGAGTGGCCCATTCAAGCGCTTGAGTGGGGCTGTTGGGCGACTCCGGAACCACTCCAAGCCGCTTTCGCCTTGAGTGGAGCACTTGTCTCAGGAAAGCTTCCGGCCAGTGGAATCTTCGGGGCGGAGAGAGCTGAGACCGAAGGCAGGAGTTTTCGTGAGGGAAGTGGATTGGCGTCAGGTTCGCGGCTGTCGCAGTGCGGTTCGGCGCAGTCGTCGCAGTCATCCTCGCATTTTTCGTCGCGTTCATCGCTGCCAATGCAATCGTTGAAGACTTCTTCGTCGTCAGTGCCGATGTTGTCGATTTGCGGTCTGTCGTCGGCTGGAAGCGGTTTGAGGTTGCGAATGTTGGAGCTGGCGAGTTGGAGCGAGTAGAGGAGGAGTCCGGCGCGCTTATTGTCAATGCGGCGGTCGAGAATGGCCTGCATGATCTCCTGAATGGTGACCTGAACGGCGTTGGCGTCTTCCAGGAGCGGCAGTTCGAGGCCGGAATTGGCTTCCATGCTGAGCGGTCCTCCGATGCGGAGATATCGGCGTCGGCGAGCGCGAGCCTTGTGGTGCCAATAGCAGAAATTGGAGTCGCGCATAGGAATGGCGTTACAGACTTGTCCGTTGGTGAGAATGTGATTGCACTGCTTCTTTTTGGTTCGCATAAATAGGAAAACCGCGCACAAAGGCGCGGTAGGTACCCCTCTATATATCCGTGCAAAAATTTGAAAACAAAATGGTTAGATGGGATTGCAACCCCACATTCGCCAAAGGCTGGCGGATGTGGGCCACCTGTTACTGTTCCCTCTACTTTCAGGATATCAAGTTGCGGGGTCGATCCCCTCACTTGGAAGGAAACTCTATTTAGCGTGGAATGAGAGGGTTGGGGGGAGACGCGCGAGAATTCTTGCTTGACACATTGTGAATCGGGGGAGAAATTGCGCAGTTTAGCGAGTTAATGAGCGATTCCGAATCGTTTTCCGCAAAGTGGGCAAGGTCAACGACACTGCCGGGATTGAGGGCACTGCTACCCACCTTAACGCCGAAGGGCATGGCGTGAAGGTGGGGCACCCGAGATTCCTTGTTGTTCAACTTTTTTAAAAACAGGTGGTCAACATCCGCCTTTTGGCAAACGCGGGATGTGGCCTTAGTGACGTACATCACAACCGTAGTGTGATAAGAATCATGGCTCGGTGTCGCCCTGCGCCGTATCTTTAGCTTGCGGTCGGGATTATGATCGTTCTTCAGGAGATCTCATGAGTGCAAGTTCTCTTTCGGGCGCCAGCCAACATCTGCCGCGCCTTATTTTTTGGGAAGTGACCAAAGGCTGTAATCTCCGTTGCGTGCATTGTCGCGCTACTGCCACCGAGCTGGCTTCTCCCTCCGACCTGCCGACCGAAAAAGCATTGGACATCATCGACCAGATCGCTGCCTTCGCCAACCCCATTCTGGTGCTCTCTGGAGGCGAACCGCTCTATCGCGCCGACATTTTCCGGCTGGCGAAATACGCGACCGATAAAGGCTTGCGCGTGGCGCTCGCCACCAACGGCACGCTGGTGACAAAAGAAATCGCGCAGAAGATTGTGGATGCAGGCGTCAAGCGCGTCTCCATCTCGCTGGACGGCTCGAATGCGGAGACCCATGACACCTTCCGTGGAATTCCCGGAGCGTTCGATGCGGCTGTTTATGGCTTCAAGAATCTGAAGGAACTGGGAATGCCGGTGCAGATCAATATGACGATCGCCCGCCACAATGCCGCCGAATTACCTGCCGTGTTGAACATGGTGCGCGGCCTCGGCGCGGATGCCCTTCATACCTTCCTGCTGGTTCCTGTGGGCTGCGGCGTAGATATCGCCGAATCGCAGATGGTTGCTCCTGAGGAGTATGAGCGCATCCTGAACTGGTTCTACGATCAGGCTGCCACCGGCGAAATCGAACTGAAAGCTACCTGCGCTCCTCATTACTTCCGCGTAGTGCGGCAGCGTCGCGCCGAAGAGCGCAAGCAAGAGGGTTACGGAGCTGCGCCCGCTGCGGTCGAGAGCAAGCCAGCCATTGGCGCAACGGAAATGACGATGCCCGGTTCCACCGGCGTTGCTTTCAAGACCGACTACGAGAAGTTTGGCAAGAGCGGAATTCGCCACGACGGCATGCCGCACCCACATGGGCATCCGGGCGGAGATCCGAACGCGATGAATGCCATGACCAAGGGCTGCCTGGCCGGAACCGGCGTCTGCTTTGTGTCATTCGAGGGCGAGGTTTTTCCATGCGGATATCTGCCGGCCGTCGCTGGCGATTTGCGCAAACAGCCGCTCTCTGAGATTTGGAATGATTCAAAGGTCTTCGCCGACCTGCGCGATACCGGAAAACTGGAAGGCAAGTGCGGCTGCTGCGAGTTCCGCAACGTATGCATGGGTTGCCGCGCCCGCGCTTACGCCGCAACTGGAAACTACATGGCGTCAGAACCCTTCTGTGTCTATCAGCCAAAAGCGATGGCTACCAAGGAATAGCGGCTGGAGAACTTCACACGAAAGGAACGGCGCGGAGAGCCCGCGCCGTTCCTTTTCGTTCAAGAGCACACAACGAACAAGGAACAACACCGTTTCAGACTTGGTGGGCACTGCTTCCCAGGTTATCGCCGAACAGCAACGGCGCGAACCTGGGCAGTTCCTGTTGTTCAACACAAGACCGGATACTACGGTGCGGTCACATCGCCACCGCTCGGTTTAATTCCGAAATCCACCCATCCCACCAGCCCGCTGAATGCATGAACCACCTCGGAAGCCTGGAACTCGCAGTGTCCGAAGCGGTTTACAGATTGTTGTACCAACAGACCGTCGCGGTGTTTCTGCTCGGCCAGCAGGTGATAGACCTGCTCGTGCCAGTAAGGAACCAGCGGGTCGCGCAGGGTATGGAGGGTTACGGTCGGAATCCGCACCTTCCCCGTTGGTTGGTAATAGCGGAACAGGTATTCGAATCCTTCCTCAGTGCCCGCTACTCGTTCGACTCCGGCATTGAGAGCCTTGTCGTTTAGAGAACCGCGGTACCAGACAAAGCGATTGTCGTAGGGGCTCGCCATGTTGGTGCGTGCCAGCACATCGTTCAGGTATCGCACATCAAAGCCGAGCACCTCAACCAACCCCGTAAGGATTTCGGTGGGCGACCCAGCCTCCAGTCCTAGAGCCTCGGCAAGTTGCAAGGTGGGCAGCGTTGGACTGATCGAGGGATTCAGCCCGTCCATCAATTTAAGTGCCACTAGCTGGCCGATGTTTGGCGCGGCGGTTGCCGTTGGGTCATACGGCAGCAGTGGGGTATGGAGCAAAGTTCCGGGAATCACCCCAGGGAAGAAGTAATCGAAGAGAATGCGGGAGTTGCCAACGTACTCGACCTCGAGTGGGCTGCCCCCGATCAGGCCGCACATGGGCAGTGCTCCATCATATTTTTCCGGGAATTGTTCAGCCAGATCAATCACGATCCCGCCGCCAAGGGAGGCACCGACCAGGAAAATCCTGGCAGGCTTTCCGACCTGTCGGATAAAGAGACTGCGCAGTTGATCTGTGTCCCTTGCCCCTTCCTTAATTGCAAAGCCATTTGACGCGAAGCTGGAATACGCGACGGCGAATCCCTGCTGTACCAGGGCATCGCGGAACTCGGCGAAACCGCTGTCGGTGGGCAGCGAGATTGGTTCCTCTGGGTCCACGATGCCGTGCGCATAGAGCACCAGTTGGTGATTCCAGACCGCGGGCGTCACAATTTGATAGAGCGAGCCGTCCGCGGCGGTGCCGCTGATAACCTGCTGTGCGCTGGCGCTTGCCAACGCGAAAACAACGGAGCACAGCAGTACAACGCTTGTACGAATACTTGAGTGTCGATTCACTGAAGCCTCCGTGGGCGCAGCTCCTGCTCCGCGAGCAGAGCACGCCAAGAGGGTAGACGTTGAACTTTGCCCTAGGGATGGCTGAGGAGAGAAAAAGAGTTCTGCCGGACTCCGGTTTCGGTCCCACGGGTGAAGCCGATGTGCCTATAGCCCCCCGGCGCCGCTCAAGCCTTCCGAGCAGTTCCAAGCCTTCCAGCCAGCGATCTTGCATGTCTTCAATCTCGCTGGATGCATCTTTCTTAAACCTTGGCGCGGTTGTTGACCAACTGAAAGGCCTCTCAGTCAATTACAAAGATTCAAGCGGCACCCGGGTTCTTCGCTGCGCTCAGAATGACCCACGACCGACGACAAAAAAAAGCGCGCCCTGGTGAAGGACGCGCTCAGATATTGGTGCGAAACGCTTACTGTTGCGGCTTCTCGAAGAGCTTCGGGTCCACCGCGGCGTTCACTTCCATGGCGCTCAAGGTCATACTCCCACCAGGTTCGTCACCGTTGAGCATCTCAAACTTCGTCGGATACTGTAGTCCGTCGAAGCTCTTCCATGCCGAGTATTTCATTGTCATTGTCGATGGGCCATCATGCCCAACCTCGGTGAAACGTTCCTGCAACAGATTTCCGTCCGGGCCAATCCACCAGCGCGTCAAAGCGCCGTCGGCATTCACATCCACGACGGTGGCTTCGACCTCACCAAGTTTCTCCTTGGCGTCGGCGGTAAAGGTGTACTTCGGGTCGGCGGTGTGTTGCAGCACGTTCACGAAATCGCGTTTCAGCGCTGTTATCTGCGAGTTGCGCATGACGGGAGGAAGCTCCCGCACCTGTGAACCCATTGCCATGAAGGCGCTCGCGGGGGTCACAACCTGGAGCACCTCCCCCTGCGGCAGAGTCATCTTCTGAACCTGTTTGTCGGGATACACAATGCTCTGATCGATCTTCAACTCCGCGCCCTGCTGTTCGAGGACCATGATCTGGTGCAGCGTTTTTACTGCATTGATTCTGGCTTCACCGCCCATCGCATGCAGTAATTTTGCGGTTGCGGCCATTCCCTCGGCGTTGCTGCCTCCCGGTTTGGGGGCTTCGCCGCTGGTTTCCGCCGTTGGGATCGTGATATCGATCGGTGTCACAGGACCAAGCGCGGCGAGTTGCTTTTGGAAATCGCCGACGTTGCCTACTACCAGCACTTTCAACTCTTCCTTGTGCACATATTTATTGGCAACGCGAAGGACATCGGCAGCAGTAACCTTCTCCACGCCGGCGCGATACCGTTCGAGAAAGTCCCTCGGGTATCCGAAAAACTCGTAGGTCTGCTGCTCGCGCAGAACCTTGACTGGCGTGTCGAAATTGAAGATGAAGGAATTCAAGATGGCATCCTTCGCGCGCTTCATTTCCAACTCGCCCGGTACCTCCTTTTTCAACAGATCAACCTGCTCCCACAGACCTTTGATCGCCTCCGTAGTGGTCTCGGTCTTGGTTCCGATCTGGAGGACAGTCAACCCTGGATGATCCCAATTGCTGCCGACGCCGCCGCCAACCGAATAGGCCAAGCCAGCCTTGGTGCGCAGGTTGCTGAACAGTCTCGACGAGAACCCTCCGCCGAAAATTTCGTTCATCACCTGCACGGCAAAATAGTCGGGATTCCTGCGCTCGATTCCCATGCCTATCATGCGAATTTCACTCTGGTTCACGTCGTTTTTGTCTACCACATAGATTCCCGGCTTTGCCGGTGAAATCGTGACTTTTGGCTCCTCAACCTTCTCTCCCTTTGGCCACTCGCCGAAGGCCTTTCGCAGTGTTGCTTCCATCTGCCCAGAGTCAAAGTCTCCCACCACGCCGAGGATGATGTTATTTGGAGAAGTATGTTGCTTATGCCATTTCAGCAGGTCCTCGCGGGTTACGGTTGCGACGGTGGCATACTCTGGAACCCGCGCGTAGGCGCTGTTCTTGCCATAACCCAGAATGTCCTGCTGCATTGAAGCAATGTCGTCAGACTCATCATTCCGGCGCGAGATGCTACTGTTCATCTGCTTCTTTGCTAAGGCGAGTTTGTCATCACGGAAGGCCGGAGTACGCAACAAATCCACGAAAATCCCAAGAACGCCAGTGAAGTCGCCCTTCAGACAATTGAAGCTGATGCTGGTGTTTTCATTGCTGCCGGCGGTTTCCACCTTGGCTGCGTGCGCCTCCAGATAGTCATCCAGCTGATCGCCTGAAAGCTTTTCTGTACCGCCCGTACGCCATGTCTCACCGTACAATTCCACCAGTCCGGTTTTTGATTCCGGCTCGGAATCGGCCCCGCCGCGAATCATGGCCGAGCCTGAGATTAGCGGCAGTTCGTGATTCTCCGTCAGGTACAAAGTCAATCCGTTTGCAAACACCACGCGCTTCGGTTGCTGAGGTTTGAACGGCGGCAGCTCAGGAATTGCAATCTGCTTCCAGTTGGATGGAATACCGGGAGTCGCGGCCGGAGCTGCCTTGGGCGCGGTCTCCTGTTTTGTAGCATCGTTCTTGGTTGCTTCCTGCGCCTGCATGGATCCCAGCAACAACGCGGCACCAAATGCCGCTATTAGGAATTGTGTCCTCATCGCTGTTCTCCCTTCGCCGCGCCCTTGGTTTCCATGACCCCGACCGTGCGGTTGGTTTCCACGAAAACCTCGTTGGCCACGCGCTTCACGTCGTCGCTTGTCACCGCGTCAATCTTATCGATCCGCCGGAACAACTCTCGCCAGTCGCCATATTTCAGTTGATTCTGTGCAAGGTTGATTGCCAATCCCTGGTTGTTGGCGAGACTGCGCAGCAACGCCGCCTTGGAGCGCGTTTTTACCATCTTCAACTCGTCGGCGGTCACCCCGTCAGTCTTGATTTTGTCGATGACTTCGTGGATGGCGGTTCCCATTTCAGCGGCGCTGTGGCCCTGCGAAGGCACCGCATAAAATGCGTACAGGTTGCGATGCTTGTCCGCCGGAAAGCCGCTGAAGCCTGCTGCGGCGACGGCAATCTTCTTGTCGCGAACCAACGAGCGATAGAGTCGCGATGTACGGCCTTCACTCATCACACTGCTAATGACGGAATACACCGGATCATCCTTGTCGCGGTAATTTGGTTTCTGGTAGCCCTCAATGTAGAAGGGTTGCGAAGGATCGCGCAGCGAAACCGAGCGCTCGGAGTTCTGCTTGATTTCCTGGGTGAAGTATTCTTCCGGCTTAGGTCCTGAGGGGATGCGTCCGAAGTATTTCTCCACTACGGCGAAGGTCTTTTCCGGGTCAAGGTCACCCACCACGGCCACCGTCATGTTGCTCGGAACGTAGTACGTCTTGAAGAAATCCGTCGCGTCGGTTGCGGAGAAGTGTCTCAAATCGCTGGGATAGCCGATACTCGGACGATGGTAGGCACTGCTGTCATAGGCGACGGAGAGGAACTGTTCGACCAGGCGGCCGGTTGGAGATGAGTCGGTGCGCATGCGACGTTCCTCCATCACCACATCGCGCTCTTTGTAAAACTCGCGCATTACCGGATGCATGAAGCGCTCCGACTCAAGATACGCCCAGAGTTCGAGGCGGTTGACGGGAAGGGAATAGAAGTACTGAGTGCTGTCGAGACCGGTAGATGCGTTAAGTCCTACACCACCATTTCGTTCGATGATTTCGCCGAATTCATTCTTTACGACGTACTGATCGGCTACTTCGCGAGCCTTCTCCCAGACTGCCTTCAACTCCGCAATCTTATTCTCGTCGCGATTTACAGTACGGTTGTTTTCACGATCGTAGTCGGCGTAAGCGGCTTCAACTTTGGCCAGGGCCTCTGTTTCCGCAGTGATATTGGTTGTGCCGATGTTGTTTGTGCCTTTGAAGGCCATGTGTTCCATCATGTGCGCCAGCCCGGTTTTACCCATTGGGTCCTGCGCGTCGCCCGCGTCCACCAGCGTGTAGAAGGAAAAGACGGGTGCCTGGGGACGGCTTAGGAGCAGCACGGTAAGTCCGTTGGGCAGGGTTTTGACGTGAACACGTTTTTCAAATGACGCTAGGTCCTGCGCAAGCGCTGTCTGCAAGGCGCAGAACAGCACAAGTAGAGGAAGGTAGGCTTTCAACCGGCTCATCGTGCCTCCGCGGAAGCCGTGGAAGCTTCCGAACTGAAGAGTTTACAGCCCCATCACAGGCGCTGTCGAACGCCCATCCGGCTCGGCATGGGGCCGTGCGCTGCTGTTACACTTCGAAAATCTTGTACGGTGTGGTTACTCCGGTGGCTTGCAGAATCGCCAATGCGACATTATGTACGGGAACGCCCGCCGTGGTCTTCCCTGTAGGCGAGCCGTGGTGCGCATGTCCATGCAGGATGAGGGTTGCGCCATGCCGGTCCGCTACTTCACCCAGACGCGAATTTCCGAGGTACGGATAAATTTCCTGCGGCTCACCGATCACCGTCTCACCGATGGGGGCGTAGTGGAGCACGACGACGCGGCGGTCGGTTCGTAGTTGTGCCATGGCACGCTCCAGTTTCAAGGCTTCATTGATGGAGACCTGTACGAAAGCTTTTACCTCGGGCTCGCCGAAAGCCGTGAGAGTGCCGCGTCCGAAGCCTCCAAGGAAGCCTTTAGTTCCGGCAAAGCCAACGCCATCACGTTCGTAACCGCTGCCATCAAGCACCTTGATTCCTTCGGTAGCCATGAGCCGCATGAGTTCGTCCTGCTGGCCACTCTCGAAATCGTGATTCCCCAGAACCGCAACGATGGGGATGCGTAGCCGCACGAGCATGGTGAGCAAGGAATCCATTTCCGCTGGCCGCCCGTAATTGGTAAGGTCTCCGGCGATGACCAGCACATCGGCTTCATCGCGCACACGCGACATCTGGTCGCGAATCTTGTCGTAGTTCTGCGGACTGTAATGGAGATCCGCGACCGCCGCAATTCTCATCGAACTCCCTTGCCTGGGACTCGGCAATGTAGCAGGTGAGCGCTTATACCCCTCGCTGCACAGCCTTACTTCTCGATCTGCAACTGCTTTCTCACGGCCCTCATCTGCTCATTCAGATTGGTCATGCCCCACTCTTTCGCATCAATCGCAAACATCTTGTCGTCAATCAGGCTGCCTCGGAAAACAGCGTGCGGATCAGGATGATCGAGTTCATTGCGCAGCCGCGACAACAAGTCATTCCAAAGCGCGCGGGGAACGAACTCAGAATGAGCGGGGTAGACATACTGATACAGCACGAGCGTCCAGAGCAGCACCATCCAGTGCTCGCCGAGCACAGCCAATACTCGCGTCCAGTCCAATCGGCCTGCGGTTCCGTAGATAACGTGGACAATGTCGGCGCCGTCGAAGCGCTCGCGTCGAGTGACGAAAAGCTTGGAGGCAATCAGTTCCTCGGCTGCCAGCACCTTCACTGGAATGCCAAGAACTTCAGCATGGCTGGCGCGGTCAATCCATTCGCGATGCACACTGATCACCGCATTGCTCATGCCGGTGATGAGGTCAACGAAAAATTCTCCGCGATGGGCCTTGCAGAGCCACACCTGATCGCACACCTCAGTTTCAAAGCCATCCGAGGTAAGTGCATCGAGCGCTCGGGGCATATCCTCGCGTGGGAGAAACAGGTCAAGATCCTTGGTGTCGCGCCAGATTCCGGTGTGCTGATGCAACGCAAAGGCGCCGCTTACCGCGAACGGAATATCCTTCGCGATGAACAGGCTGAGCACTGCGGCGTACATATCCCGCTGCTCCGGCGTAAACTTCGGAGGCGTGGAGCTACTTACCGGAAGCACGTTATGTTCGGCGGCAGACACTGACCCTTGGATGAGATTTTTGAGGGCGGTGTTGCGGACGGAATGCAGGTTAGTAGAGTCCCGGTTCACCAGCAGGGCGTGTTTTCCAGCGCCGGTGTACCCATAACCACTGATCGGGATGGGCGCGAACGGCTTGCTCAATTGCAGCAGTGTAGTTCTGGGTGTTGGCAATCGCGTCTGCATCATCGTCACCGGTGGAGATGGTCGGAATTGCCGGTTCAAAGCGAATGCGGTACTTGCCCTGCGCTTCATCCCAAATGGTGAAGGCCGGCAGGACAGCAGCCCCGGTGCGCATGGCGACTCGGGCGATTCCCCCAGCGGTGCATGCAGGCACGCCAAAGTAATTTACGAAGACGCCTTGAGGCGGGGTCATGTTCGTGTCCATGAGCGCGCCAACCGTTTCACCGCGCTTCATGGCCGCAAATAGGCCGCGCGCATACTCATCTTTGTCGTGAGTCTTGTTGCCATGCAGTTCGCGCAGACGGCGCACCCAGCGGTCGAGCAACGGATTATCCAGGTTGCGCACGACGATGTTCAACCAATGGCCGTGCATGGAATGGACAAAGGAACCGATCTCCCATCCACCGAGGTGCGCGGTCATGAAGAGCACGCCCTTGCCACGGTCTCGTGCCGCAAGGTAATTTTCCAGTCCGTCGTACACAGCGATGCGGTCGATGCTCTCAAGAGTGTAATCAGGAAACTTCGGAATCTCTGAGAGCAGCCGTCCCAGCGAGCAGTAGACGCCTTTCAAGATGCGTTCGCGTTCGGCGTTGGATTTTTCAGGGAAGGCAAGTTCGAGGTTGCGCATGCCGACCCTCCGCAGGCGCGGGTGGCCCCAATAAAACAAGATGGCGATGCAACGGGCAAAAGTGCGCGCCACCGGACGCGGCAACCATCGCAGCGTCTGTGCGATGAGCCACACAGGAAGATACTCCAACCAGAAGCGCATGAGCAGAAGTTGACCCTATCAAATTGCGAGTTGGAAGGTCAAACAGAGGTCAGTTTGTCCACAAACCAGACCGGTGCAAATTCCCGAGAGCTCGTAGTGCGCTTAACCGCCGACGCGTTCAAGAAAGTGCTCCCGACGTTTCTAGATCATGACCGCTGGCCCACATCCGCCATCTCCTGGCAGATGTGGGGACGATCAAACGACGTTTATTTTCCCGCGTACTTCGACAATGTATCGTGCCAGATTTCAGCTTCTTTGGGAGACTCGATGTTGCCCAGGAGGATGGTTCTGAAGGGAACCATGCGGCCATAGAAATCGCGAGTATCGTCCTTGTGCTCGGAGATGGCCGCGCCATTGATGGAGATTCCTGCAAATACGCCGCGGGCGCGCGAGTAGGTGAGGACCTGGGCTCGCATCTTCCAATCGGTGGAGGCATCGGCATGGCGGCCGACGGGACCGGCAGCTACGCTGGCATCAGCGCCTAGTTTGAACTTGCTCTGGAGCAGGTTGTTCATGCCTTGCTCGTTCATGATGAACATGATGATATCGGCGGCCTGTCCTCCAATCTGGAAGCCGAAACTCCCGCCCTTGATGGTGAAGAATGCGGGCGCGCTCCAGCCTTTGTCAGTGCGGCAACTGGCAACGCCCTTGCCATAGGCTCCGCCGACTCCGAATGCAGCTTTCAACATGCTTGGAATCACGGCGATGCACTTGGCGTTGTCGATCACTTCGTTGGGCACTCCACTGTCGGGGGCCGACATGATTTCTTTGATGATGGTGGCGCTGCTTTGCAGACGGTCAACGTCATCGTCGCGGTTGCCGGCCAGGGCCGCAGTGGTTGAGAGAAGGACAACGAGCGCAATCAGAATTTTCTTCATGTAGTTTCCTTCCAGCGGGTTTTTGGAACCGCATTTCGCATGATAACCCTTTGCAGGGCTTTAGAGTTTCGAGGGGGAGTGGCCATGAGGATGCCAGCGACTTTCCGTAAAGTGGCATACTGCCGAATCTGCGAGCGGAAAGGTTTGATTTATTTGAGGTGCCTACGATTTGAGCGACGCAGCGATTCCTCGCGCCGCCCGTCATGGCAACATAAAAAAGCAACTTCGAAACCTTACCTTACCTATTTGCTACGAGAGAGTGGGTAATGGCATGGACGGATAAGGCAATACGGTTTTGCACGCCAACCTTGCGCATTAATTTAGCGACGTGCGCCTTCACCGTGCGTTCCTCAATTCCAAGGGCTGCACCAATTTCTTTATTCGAACGACCGGCGACGAGCAGTTCGAGCACCTCTTTCTCGCGGTCGGTGAAGGTCACGCGGCCAGCTGGAAAGATTCTTCCGGGAGAGGTGGTGACGCGCTCGATGAAAGTGGAGAGGACGCGGCGCGGAGCCCAGACCGAACCCTGGTGAACTATGCGAATTGCCATCGCGAACTCATTTGGGCTGGCGGCTTCATCGACGTATCCCTTAGCACCTGCGGCCAAGGCCTTGAGAATCATTTCGTCGTCGGCTCCTGCGCCAGTGACGAGGATACGCAGATCAGGACGCTGCGCTTTGAGGCCGGCCATCACGTCGAAGAGATTCTGGCCACCACGGCTCCCGAGCAGGATGAGATCAGCATCGGCGTTGCTGGCAATGTCGCTGGCGGATGCTGAGACAAGTTCCATGTCCGGTTCGGAATCGAATAGCGCGCGAAATCCAATGAAACGAAGTGGATCGCTCTCGACAACAGCAATCTTCACTTTGGTCGAAGGAGCTGGAGCTTCATACGATTCCGCGCCCTTTTTCTTCGCAGGAGACGCGGCGGGTGTGGGTGACTTTGATGTCGGAAGATGCGCCATGCTCTAAGCATACTCAGGTTTTGGCCAAAAATATAGAAATGTAAACCGTTCGACGCTGTACGCAGGGACAGGACCGAACGGCCATAATCCAGCGTGTCTGGATGTAAAGCGGCCACTGCCTGACGAGACAGCGGATCGATCAGGGGATGACCTTGTGGAGGAACTAAGGAGATTCTTCTCAGGTTCCTAAGTGCTCCTCTGCATTCCAGTGTTGGCGGCGTTCAGGCAAACTCCCCTCATTACCCGAACGGCAGATTTGGACTACCGCTCTTCGCTGGGCAAATTCTCTGGGGGAATGCAGCACAGGGGAGGGTGGGGGTTCAGGAATGCGGGCCGCGCATGGACAAACCTGTCCCGCGGCCTGTTCTTCCATCAAAAGTTCGCTCGGGGCTTCGTCTGTTCAGCAGGAGCAATGACTCGTAGCCACGTACTTGCCGGACTATTACTACTCATTTTGACGCCGGCAGCGGCTCTCGCCGCAGAGGCGCAAAGTTACCCGCATGAAATTGCGCCCGGGCACTCCCATGAAATCGAAAGTCTGGAACTGCAATTCCTTGCCGCGAAGAATCCAGCGCAGCGCAAACACATTGTTGCTGATCTGAAAGCACTGATCGCGGCAAAAAGCAGAGCGGAAAACGATACGGAAAACAGCCGTGTCGATAACCCGGTGGCTAGCCGAATCGGCACCCCGGATGATAGTTTAGCGAGTATCCGAAACGGTAATACGAGGGGTATTCCAACCAGCTTCCCTGCTGGTATTTCAGCTGAAGACACGATAGCGCTGAATTCAGCCGTAACGGCAATGCTGCCAGAGGCTGATTCTGCCGAGGAAGCCGAAGATCTGATGAAGATCGCATCGGCGCATCCAGCGGGCCCAATCGCCGGTGGGGGCAGCCTTCCGAAGGATCGCGAATTTCTGGTGAACGCACGGAAAGCGGCGCGTGCAGCGCGCCATGCCGAGGGAGATGTGGAAGCACTGGCCGACATCCGGATCGACCATTTACGGAAGGATAGCCTGGGGCGCGATGGCTTGACCTTAGCTCATCTGCAGCAGGTCTGGCGAATCAACAGCGTACAGGGAGCCAGAAGTTTTTCGCCACGTCCGGTGATGTATGCGTCGATGAGCGAGATGCTTTACATAGTCCGGGCGCGCGTGCTGAGGCGTCACGGAGAAGAGACGGAAGCCACGGCTTCCGCAGACCGGCCCGTGGTGGAGCGAGCCTCATCGATGTACTTCGACTCGCGTGAGCGCGAACTGCACTTTTCGCACCTGGGGCCGGGAGATGTGGTCGAAATCGAATATTACCTTGCACCTGCTACAGAGGTGAATCCCTGGGCGGGATACTACGCGCGGTTGGACATGTTCCGCGATTACTTTCCTACGCGGTTGCGGCGACGAGTAGTGATAGCACCGGAAACGATGAAGCTCTATACGGTAGAGCGCGGATTGCGGCCGGCGGTGGTGCGGCAGAGCGGTGGGGAGACCACGCGCGTCTGGGAGGCGCAGGATCTCAGCGCGCAAGCCTTTGAGCCGCTCTCACCGGGACCAAGCGCGAGCGGGCCTTATCTGCATGTTTCGACGATAGGTTCGGTGGAGGAGTTCGGCCACTGGTACAGCCGGTTGCTAGAGCCGGGACTAGAGCTCGACGCGAATCTGCGAATGGTCGCACGGCAGATTCTGGAACGCAACCTGACCACGCAAGAGAGAGTACAGGCAGTGTATGAGAGCGTGCAGCGAAGCACGAAGTACATTGCGTTCGAATTTGGCGTGCATAGCTACCAGCCGTATGCGGTTTCTACCGTGGAGCGGCGCGGTTTTGGCGACTGTAAAGACAAGGCAGCAATGATCGTTGCACTGCTTCGGGCTGTGGGCGTTCCGGCTGAATTTGCCATGGTTCGTACGCGTTCGGCAGGGAATGTGGCTGACGAAGCTTTTTCAGTGCAATTGTTTAATCACGCCATGGCCTATGTTCCAGAGTTGAATCTCTACCTTGACGGTACGGCCGAATACGCATCGCTTGGCGAGCTTCCTCCTGATGATCAGGGCGCAATGGCAATGACGGTGGACGCAGAGGGAAAGGCGATCTGGCGGACTGTGCCGTTTTCGCCGCCCGAGTCAAACCGTGTGACTCGCGAGGTGAGGGCACGAATCAGTCGCGATGGGCAGGTTGAGTTCTCGTCACAGACGAAATTCGAAGGCTACTTTGCGGCAGAGCAGCGCCGGAGTTGCGAGACGAAAGATCTGGCCGGGAGCTATAAAGCTTCGCTGGCCCAGTTCTATCCCACAGTAAAGATCGGACGTGCAGTTGCGGAAGGTACGGCTCGCGCCTCGCACGCCGTGGATCTGACGATTGAGGGTTCGATAGATGCAGCTCATGGAGAGCACGAAGTCACGTTACGGAGTTCGCTGAATACTGCGGGATTGAAGAGGAAATACGCGGCGGAACGCTCGCGACGGAATCCGGTGCTGGTGCCGGTGACGCCGAGCGAGCACGAAATGTTTGACTACGAATTGCCCGAGGGCGCAGAAGCCACGCTGCCCGCAGACACGAAGCTGCATACCGCGTTTGGAAGTGTTGAAGTGAGCTACAGACAGAACGGGCGCAAGCTGCGGGTGGAGACCTACACGGAACTGCTTCCACTGACCGTGGCGGTTGATGACTACGCCGCGTTCCGGGCATTCTGCCGCGCGGCGGATGAAGCTCTGCAACGGGAAGTGAGGATCGCACTGCGATGAGAATCAGGTCCTGGATCGCGATGGCGGCAATACTGGCTGCAGGCACGGTTTTGCTTCCGCAAACCGGAGTCGCACAGACCGTGGAAACACGGCGCGTACCAGGGTTGAGCCGATCCAAGGACAAGGCGTTGCAGGCAATGATCAACGCGCAGGAAACCGACGACTTGAAGCGGATTGCAGACGAGGCGGAACTGCTGGAGAAATCGCGCGAGGCAGGTCTGCTTACGGACTGGCACCTTGATGGACGCTTTGAGCACCGCGGCAAGGATGAGTTTGATCGCGAGTATCCGCCAGAGAAGGCTGCGGTAGCGCAAGGCGCGCAGAGACGCTTTGAACGGGGCCGGTACGAATTAATGTTTCCTGATGGGACCTTCGCCCTGCCAAAGGAATTGGCCGGACTGAAGGGTGTGTTCTATGCGAATTCGAGCACGTACCTGACTGGCAGCGGAGAATGGTACGTCTACGTGGAGAGCGGTTCTGAGGCGGTGGTTTTTGTGGATGGCCGTCGGGCCGTGACGCGCGGGCCGAAGGCGACCGGCGTGCGGCGTGGGAAAATTCATGTTGATAGCGGCTACCACTCGGTGCTGGTGAAATTCAACGCGCAGGCAGCGCCATTCCGGGTGGCGATTCTGCCTCCAAACTCGGGATCGAGGCGGAAGAATAATACTCCGTATTTGCAGGCCTCACCGGCAGCGGAAGACATGCTGGCAGAGAGCGGAATTAGCAGGCCACCCAAGGTACAACCTGGAAACTGACGTGTCTTCAGGACCGTTGCTGAACTCAAGCTGGTCAAACGCGGAGCGCCTGCAATGATCCCACATTCGCCAAAAGAAGGCGGATGTGGGCCACCTGTCTGGAAACTGACGTGTCTTCAGGACCGTTGCTGAACTCAAGCTGGTCAAACGCGCAGCGCCTGCAATGATCCCACATTCGCCAAAAGAAGGCGGATGTGGGCCACCTGATTTTCCTTATTCCGCGTACTCGTGGCGGAAGTGTTGGTAGCTGGCGACGCTGCGGCGCTCGGCGTCCTCGGCAAATTTCTCACTGATACGGCTGAGAGCTGCGAAGATTTGCGTGGCGCGATTGACGTACTCAGGAGCGCTATCCCACACGGCTTCGAAGCGCTCGGGATACTCGCTGGCGAGCAGTGCGAGGCCACCGGCCACGGATGCAATGCCAAGATTGCGACGGCCAGAAAGGGCCAGCACAGCACCTGCTCCCACGGCAGTGCAAACCAACGCTTTCTTCCAGTTCTGCATGATTTCCTCCGCCGGTAAGCGACCGGCTATCGTCGAATATTCCTGAACTTAGACAGCCAAAACACATTAGCTGTTGCTTGCCGGGAGCGGATAGCCTAGCCCGGAAGCAACTCCGCCATCCATTGTACCTGCGGATTCGCACCAGCGAATAAATTGGCGTTTCCAACGACTTCGATTTTCAGAATCGCATGTCCAGCAACTGCGGAAAACCGGTTCAGGCACTACGCTCGGAAGGCGGAGCAGGGCTGCGCTTACGCGCTCTTCGCATGGGTGCTGGGACTACACCTTGCCGCGCTGCCGGTTTTCCGCTGCCAATCTCGACAGCCGTTGGAAGTTGCTGGTGGCGGCTGAGGACGGGGGCAAAAAGATCGCCATCGCGCTCGACTCGTTCAAGCACCTGGGGAGCAGTGAATTCAAGTTCCGCTGGGTCGGCAGAATCGAGGCAGTGCGTGACCTCTGCCCAAGTGACCGGAGTGGAGACCGTGGGACGCGGACGGGCGCGCAGCGAATAGACAGAAACGGTCGTCTTGTGTTCGTCGTTCTGGCTCCAATCCACCAGAACCTTGCCCGGACGCATGGATTTTTTCATATCACTGACGACAAGCTCCGGATGCTGGCGCTCGAGGTTCAGGGCTAAGCTATGCGCGAAGGGCTTGGTTTCGTCGTAGCTGATTCCGGAGTTGAGCGGGACATAAATCTGCAGTCCTTTGGAGCCGGATGTTTTGGGGAAGCTGCGCAGTCCATGTCGGGCGAATGCGTCACGCACCCAAAGCCCGACCTGGCAGCACTGGACGATGTTCGCGGGCGCACCAGGATCAAGATCGAAGACGATGCATCCAGGGTGCGGCATGGCCGAAGCATTGGAAAGCGAGGTATGCAGTTCGAGCGAGGCCAAATTAGCTGCCCACACAAGAGTGGGGAGATTCTGGACCACGCAGTATTCCATCCAGCGGTGATTGCCTTCGCTCCATATAGGAGCCGTCGCTACCCATTCCGGGCGATGACGGGGACAGTTCTTTTCGTAGAAGAACATTCCGTCCACGCCGTTGGGATAGCGTTTTAGAGTGAGCGGGCGTCCGGCAAGATGAGGCAGTAACATCGGGGCGACCCGGACGTAGTAGTCGATCACCTGTCCCTTGGTGAAGCCGCTTTCCGGGTAGAGGATCTTATCAAGATTGCTGAGAGTCAATCGGCGACCGTCAACATTAACGATGGATTCGCGGCGCGGCATAGTGAAAGGTTAGATGCAAAGCCGAGCGGCGCGATAAGAATCTCTCGAAAGAGAAAGGCAGGAGTGATACAACGGATTGCATGAGATCGACTGAGTTAGCGGAGCGGATCGGCGCATCCTGCGAGGGCGGCGACGTTGAATTGAGCGAAGTTGCGAGTTTCACCGAAGCAGCAGCGCAGAGCGTAGTCTTCGTGGAACACTCGCGCTTCCTGAGCGGGGCATTAGCTAGTGGGGCCGGCGGGATCATCGTTCCGGTAGACTCCGAGATCGCCAACGCACGGGGCAAAGCGCTGCTGTGGACACGCAATCCGCGGTTGGCGTTTGCGCTGGCGGGCGAGGCGTTGGCTCGCAGTGAGGCCCAGGTCGGACAGGTGAATGCTTCAGCGATTGTTGCTCCCTCGGCAGAGGTTCATGCGACCTGCCGCGTGGATGAACTTTCGGTGGTAGGTGCGGGCGCGAGCATTGGAGCTCGCAGCCATGTAGGACCGGGATGCGTGATTGGTCCGGGGGTCGTGATCGGCGAAGATTGCAACCTGGTGGCGCGGGTCACGGTGTATTCCGGGACGAGCATGGGCGACCGGGTTACGGTGAAGGCAGGAGCGGTGCTGGGAGGAGATGGTTTTGGCTTTGTGCCTGATCCCGCGACTGGGCGATTCCATAAATTCCCGCAGATCGGACGGCTTGAGATTGGCAACGACGTGGAGATCGGAGCAAACACGACCATCGACCGGGGTGCCCTGGATGCAACGGTGATCGGCGATGGGGTGAAGCTCGACAACCTTATACAGGTGGGACACAACGTACGAATTGGGAGAAACGTGGTTGTGGCGTCTCAGACCGGAATCAGTGGAAGCACAGTAATCGAAGACGGTGCGATTATCGGCGGGCAGGTCGGTCTTGGCGATCACGTGCTGATCGAGTCGGGTGTGATTCTCGGATCACAATGTGGAGTTCCGAGCAAGAAAGTGGTACGCGGGAAAGGTGTGGTCTTCTGGGGAACTCCGGCGCGTCCGCTGGGGGAGTATCTCAAGGAGTTGGCGACACTGGCGCGGATTGCGCGGAAGAAGTAGTGCTGATTTGCACCGGCGCAAACCCTACGAGCTAAAGTTCCTCGAATAATCCCTTGCGGAGGGCTCGAATCGCTGGTTCGATTCTGCGATAACGGACCCAGGTGCCTTCTTTCTGGGCTTCCACCAAAGCGGCATTCTTTAGAATCTTCATGTGATGCGAGATCGTCGGCTGGGCAAGTTTGATGCGCTGCTCAACGTCAGAGGCGGTCCAACCCTCGGGGGCACCGTTCTTGCGCGGGGTGCTGGGATGAAGCAGGCGGAGAATCCTGCGCCGAGTAGGATCGGCTATGGCGCGAAGCGCGAGGCTCAGCTTGTCGGTTGCAGCCTTCATGGCAGTTCACCAATGATCAGGAGCGGTTCAGCAATCATAAAGCATCTGTGCGCTATGGCAATAAAGAAACGCATTGAAGTTTCCCGGCAACCGGCGTGCCGCGATTTTAGAAGATCGACAAATATCGATTTAGCGTTTAAGAAAGGCGTTGTATCCGGCACTGACAAGGCGTGAGCGGATCGCCTCGGCTTCTTTAATGTCAGCGTATGGGCCCACCTGCACGTGGAACAATTTGTCTCCAGGTTGGGCGATGATGACCGGATATTGTTGTTTCTGGAGCGCATCGCTCAAGAGCTTGGCATCGTTCTGATTGCGCACGGCGGCGATCTGTACCAGATACCCTGCGCCAAGCGTCGTGCGCACTTCCGCGGGAGCGGCTTTTACCGGCGCAGCCTCCGGTGGAGTCAGTTGCGGGTGCGCGTCTTTCTGCTGGACAGACTGGTAGAAGGTCATGTCCGCATTGTTGGTCGTCGAGGTTGCTGGCGGTGGGCAGTTGTCACCGGGTTTGCAATCTGCGGTCTTGGGCGCGGCAACCTGTGACGCTCCGGGCTTGTTGGCGGCGGAGGGATTCGCTGGAGCAGGAGGAAGTGCCACTGCGGCGGTTGCTGCGGCGGTCTGCGTGGCGGACTTTCTTCCCAATGAATAGCCGACACCGAGGGAGATGCCGCAAAGAATTACCAAGCCAAAGAAAAGCCCAAGCAGCTTTCCCATGCCGAGTGTTATCTCGGTGTCGTTATCCTCGTTGACAGCCATTGTTTGCCGCTCCCGCATAGTATTGTTTGCCTATTATGCCTCGGTTGTGGCAGGCGCGTCGCTGGTTGGAGGTGTAGATTTTGGTACCATCCCAGCTATTTTCTGTATGCCTGCAAGTAGGTCAATCGGAACCGGGAAGATGATCGTGGTGTTCTTTTCTACACCGATCTCAGTCAGGGTCTGCAAATAGCGCAGCTGAATGGAGGCAGGCTCAGTTTGCAACAGGTGGGCAGCATCTACCAGGCGCTGAGCGGCGGAATACTCGCCCTCCGCGTGGATGATCTTGGAACGCTTTTCGCGCTCGGCTTCGGCCTGCTTGGCCATGGCGCGCATCATGGTTTCCGCGAGGTCAACCTGCTTGACTTCGACGTTGACAACCTTTACGCCCCAGGGCGCGGTGTGCTGATCAAGGATGGATTGCAGACGGAGGTTGATTTTATCGCGATGGGCGAGGAGTTCATCAAGCTCTACTTCGCCGAGGACGCTGCGCAGGGTGGTGAGCGCGAACTGCTGTGTCTGGTACTGGTAATTGGTGACCTCAACCACTGCGCGGCGTGGATCAATCACGCGCAGGAAGACCACGGCATTTACCTTCAGGGTGACGTTGTCGCGGGTGATCACGTCTTGAGGAGGCACGTCGAAAGCGACCTGACGAAGATCGACTCGCACCATTCGGTCCAGGGGGGCGAAGACCAGAATCAGGCCCGGACCTTTAGGTTCATCCAGTAGGCGTCCAAGACGGAAGATCACACCGCGTTCATACTCACTGAGGATCTTTACGGAACTGAACAAATAGAGCGCAATGATTACGAAAATAATGCCACTGAGAGGAAACATGAACATGGTACCTCCGAGCCTGCGTACTGCTTCAAGAGGATTCTACCGCATAGGAGAGGCTCGAATGTTTCAAAGTTTCACAAGTTCAAGGTTACAGGCAGATTGCCGGAAAGTTAGTGTAAGGTGTAATCTAACTTTGCTCACCATTGGGCGGGAGTAGTTCAGTGGTAGAACGCCAGCTTCCCAAGCTGGATGTCGCCGGTTCAATCCCGGTCTCCCGCTCCAAAATCCACTAAAACAAAAGGGAAGAGGCAAGGCGGTTGACCTCCGCGATGCCTCTTTGTTTGTAGTGTGCCCGAATGGTGCCTGTTCGATAAAACTATTTTGATGAAAGAGCCGTGGCGCCCTCTTCCTTCAGAATTTTGACCGCGCTGGCAGCACCTTCTTTGTTGAGTTCTTCAAGGTTCTGGCCCTTAGGTTCAATCCCAAACCAAATGGTGGCCAAGCCGATGATTACGCTGCCTGCGCCAAGGAATATCCACATTGCCACGAATTGGCCGGCTCCCACGAAAAGTCCGACGACGCCTGCACCAATCGCTCCACCAACGCGCCCCAGACCCATTGCAGTTGAAGTCCCAAGCACTCGAACCTGAAGCGGGAAAATCTCTGGCGTATAGATGGTCGCGCTGCATACACCGATTTCACTGAAAAGCCTGATCACCATTGCAATCAAGCACAACTGAGGTGCGGTCTTGGCCCCACTTGCACAGCAAATTGCAATGCCCGACGCCACAAAGCCAAGGATTATGAAGAACTTCCGCCCAACTTTCTCACTTAAGAAGTACACTCCAAAGCGCCCCACGATGGAGACAAGGGAGATGTACAGCATGTAAGTGACCGCTTGTTTGAGCGTTGTCCCATACAGTTGCATAAAGAGTTTTGGCAACCACGTGGTGATCGCCCATGCGGCCATCTGGGGAAGGATCCAAAGCAGCCAGACGTGAATTGTGCGGGTACGCATCTGGGGTGTGAACAAGTCACGGAGCTTTCCGGTGGGAAGCATCGGCAGAGGCGGTTCGTTCTGCACCGCAACACGCGACCGTTCGATTGCCTCATCCGAAATGTGGAGGTAGTTGAGTGCTTTTCTGGCCTCGTCAAAGCGGCCGCGATTGGCCAGCCAACGGGGAGATTCCGGAACGTTTCGCCGGATCCAGAAGGTCAGAAAAGCTGGGATCACAAACGCAAAAAACAGTCCGCGCCAACCCCATTTCGGAAGGATGTAGAGCGAGATTGCCGAGACCATCAAGGTCGATACCGGCCAGGCGAGAGGCATGGCGCCGGTGGAATATCCTCGAATGCGAGCCGGAGCAAACTCAGCGAGGATGGAAGCATCGACGGGTACCGCACCGCCGATACCAAGGCCGCTGATGAAGCGCGCGCCGATCAGGAAGCCGATGCTGGTCGCGAAACCGCAAACCCCTGAGAACATCGAGAACATCAGGAGAGTCAGGGTAAAGGCAATTTTGCGGCCCACCTTGTCGGCGATCCAGCCCCAGGCAATCGATCCAATGGTCATGCCAATCATGGAACTCGATGCCAATAACCCCAAAGTCTGCGGACTTGCATGGAATTCCTTGGCGATGCCGGGCATGACGAATCCCAGCATGTAGGCATCTCCCGCGTCGAACAGGGAAGCCAATGCGGTGATTACGATTACCCCTATCAACGGGCGGGTTACCGGCGATTGGTCGATAGCGTGTCCGACGGTTCGGTAAGTGAGTGTTCCACCGCCGAGGGGTTGTTGCTCCTGCATGGGATTTCTCCTCCTTTTGCCCTAGCTGCCTATCCAAAATTCCTTCAGTCACTCCGCGACCTGGGTCATGAAGCAGCGAGGAGCTTACGTGGAACTCCTCAATCGTGACTATCGGCTGAACAATTGCAACAGAGTATAGTCACTCACCTTGAAATTGCTACACCTTTCTGGAAGATGGGCGATTTAACCGGCCTGCTTCGCTCTAAGGTGGAAATCAACTCTGGTCTGCCGTAGGCTCACGTGCAACAATGACCGCAGCGAACCTCACAGGAACAAGAAATGTCCGAAGACAAACTAAAGCTGAAGATCTCCGAAGGATTAAGCGACGAAAGCGCGCGCATTGGCCGGAATAGGGCATTGAACGTTATCAAGCCATCCATGCAGAAAGCAGTCGCAAAGTATCCCCTGTTGCGGGATCGTCTACGCGCAATCAAGCAGTACTCTATCGGGCACCTTGATGAGCTTCTGGAAAAAACCAGCAAGATTATGCAGGAGAGGGGCACCAAGGTATTCATCGCGAACACGCAGCAGGAAGCCTTGGACTACATCGGCAAAATCGTCGGACAGGGTCTGGTCGTAAAGTCCAAGAGCAATGCAGGCAAGGAAATCGGCGTGCTCCCGTATCTGGAAGCGCAGGGGGCCAAGGTCGTGGAAACCGATCTGGGCGACCGCATTACCCAACTGGACGGAAGCCCTGCCAGCCACACCATGGCTCCTTCGATTCACGTACCGATCGAACGTGTCGCGGAGCTGTTCTCGAAAGAGGTCCACGAGACACTCCATCCTGAGTTGGAGGAATTGATTCAAGCCGCGCGAAAGAGTCTGCGTCAATTCTTGCTCCGGGCAGATGTCGGCATCTCAGGAGCCAACGCGATTGTTGCGGACACAGGAGCGGTCGTTCTCACCGAGAATGAAGGCAATATCCGCGCGGTAAGCAGCATGCCGAAGGTTCATATTGCGATTGCCGGTGTGGAAAAGATCGTGCCCACGCTGCAGGATGCCATCACCGTCATCAAGAGCGCCGCTGTATTCGGGGTCGGACAGGACATTGGCACCTACATTTCAATTCTGTCTGGCCCGAGCCGTTTTGAGAATGACGACTTTACGTTCATTGGCGAGGCCCAGGGGCCGAGGGAAATGCATGTTGTATTCCTGAAGGCCGGTCGTGACCGTGCCTTGCAACTGGGCTACGAGGAATCGCTTTACTGCATCAACTGCGGAAGCTGTCTGAACTTCTGCCCGATCTATGCGGCCATTGGCGAAAAGTTCGGTTACAAATACCTGGGCGGACGCGGCGCGGTATTCACCGCCATGCACAAACATCTGGAAGAGGCCCAGGAGGCCGGGTTGTCTCTCTGCATCGGCTGCCAGCGATGCGTAGAGGCATGCGCCGTGGGAATGAAGACACCGGAGATGATCGCGCGCCTTCGGTCCACTGTGGCCGATGAGAAGGGATTGCCGCTGACGAAGAAAATGGCATTCCATGAACTGTCTGCAGGCAAACTGCCCGGATGGGTCAAGTTTGCCAAGACATTTCAGGGACTGGGTCTGACTGCAGTAGGCGATGGCATGGCGAAGCTTCGGTTGCCAATCGAAAACATACCGGCGGACCGGTTGGTGCCCGTGCTGGCGGAGGAGAGTTTTTCGTCGGCCGTGGAGCGACGGAAAAAGCCAACAGCGAAGTTCCAACGACGGGTGGCTTTTTTCGCTGGCTGCGTCGTCAATTATGTCCGTCCCGATCTCGGAATAAGCCTGATGGATTTGCTGGAGAGCCAGGGCGTCGAGGTTGTCACCTTCTCAGGGGAATCCTGCTGTGGAATTCCTGCTTTGCAGAGCGGCGATGAAGCGGATGCGCGCGCGATGGCCCGTCACAATCTGGAAAGAATGGCGCAGGAAGATTTCGAGCATTTGCTATTTGTCTGTCCTACGTGTGCGACGACCGTGATACAGGAATGGCCGAAATTGCTACAAGGCGAGCCGGAGTTGGCGCAAAAGGCGGCAGAGATTGCGGAGAAATCAATCGACATAAGTTCGTATCTTGTACATGTCCTTGGAATCTGCCCTCCCGAGACCGCGGTTCCTCTTATTGCCACTTATCACGACTCTTGCCACCTGGCTCGCGGGTTAAACGTGACGGAGGAGCCGCGAAATCTCCTGAAATCGATCCCTGGTATGAAACTGGTCGAGATGAAGGAAGCGAATGCCTGCTGCGGTTTCGGGGGCACCTTCAGCATGTCGTACTACAATCTCTCGCGCCGGATCAATGAGGATAAGATGAAGCAGATCGAGGCCACTAACGCCGATTGTGTTGTGGCCGCTTGCCCAGGGTGTGTTCTGCACCTGAAGGATGGTGTCCATCATGCAGGCGGCAAGCAAAAGGTCAAACATATCGTGGAATTATTGGCTGAAGCCTACAAGAAAAGTGGGGATGAGCAGAGATGAAACGTATGCACCAGATTGCGAAACTTCGGCAAGAATTGCTCGACAGCAAGCCCGATCTCGCTAGTCAGGTTAAGGCGATACGAGAAAACACGGTTTCTAATCTGCCTGACCTGATCCAGATGGCGACGGAAACCTTGCAGCAAAAACTCGCCACGGTTTATCTCGCCAAAGATTCGGCGGAGGTGGCTGAAATTCTGCGGAGCCTCCTGAAAGATGAGACGCGGGTTTCGCGTGCGCATAGCAACGCCTTGGATGAAGTTGATTTCGATGGAATCATGGCGAAGCTGGGAATCGAGGTGAGTCTGACAAAGGTTGAGGAAATTGTCAGGCAGCAAATGGAATTGCCGAAGAGCGGCCATCCCCACCTTCTTGTGCTGGATCAATCTCGCGAGGTGATTGAAGAAGGCTTGCGACGGTTCGTCGGCCATCCGGAGGGGATGACTCGAGCTGAGTTAGGGCAAACGGTTACTGAACAGATCAAGCAAAACATTCTTCGCTCTGAGTATGGCTTCACTGGAGCCGATTGCATTGTTGCCGAAAACGGGGTGCTGGCGCTGGCAGAAGACGAAGGAAATCTGCGTGCTGTAAGCAACCTGCCTTATAAGCATGTGGCAATTGTCGGGTTGGAGGAAATTGTCGCCACGGCAGAAGAGGCCGTGACCGTTATGCAGGCCGCATCCATCTTTGGAGCAGGCCGCATCTCGCCAACCTACGTATCCTTGATCGCTGGCCCAAGTCGCACGGCAGACATCGAATTCCGGATGGCCTATGGGATGCACGGGCCGAAGGAGGTTCATGTCATTCTGCTTGACAATGGCCGCAAGGCCCTTCTCGACGAGGGCGGAGGCGCTCTGCTGAAGTGCATCAATTGCGGCTCCTGCTACGAGTCATGCCGGGAGTTGGCAACCGAGCAGCAATGGACAGGCACGACTATGACTCCAAAAGGATTCGCTCTGGGACTCATGCAGGGGCGTCTGTGCCCAGCGAAATTGAAGTCTTCGATGCGTGAATTTTGCTGTCCGGTGGGGCTTTCGGCGGAATCGGTTCCTGATAAATTGTCCAAATTCTAGCAGACAGAATGCTCATGGCCGCACCGCTCGGGTCTCCTGTTTATTTGCAGATGTATAAGCCGATTGGTGGTGGTTTTTTCTTGACAATCCAGATGAACAGAATAAGCTGAACCCCGTGACTCACAATACAGCGTTGCGATCAGCCTGGAGGCTCGGGTAGTCGAGTTTCCTCGCCAATCCGCGTGTAATAAGCCAGGTATCTTTCATCAAGCCAAGAGAGGATGTAACGTGAAACAGCGTAAGTGTTTACTCCTGCTTTCATTAAGTGTGTTTGTGGCGGCGATGTTACTCGCCGGGTGCCAGCAGAGCCAGCCCAAGAGCCTCAAGATTGTCCATTTGGCTCCGCTAACAGGTGCTGCCTCGTCCTACGGATTTCACCTCGTCGATGCCGCCAAGATGGCGGTTGAAGAGATCAACGCAAAGGGCGGAGTTAAGCTGCCGGACGGAAACACCGTCAAGATCGAGTATGTCGAGGTCGATGAAACTTCGAACTCCGCTGGCGCTATCGATGGAGTTAGAAAAGCTATTTCTCTTGAGCCCCTGGTCATGATCGGTCCCAACCGGAGCGGAGGAATTCTGGCGGCTGAGAAGCTATGGAAAGAAGCCAAGATTCCGACCATCACGGACGGCACCAGCGCCCAGACGACCCGACAGGGAAATCCCTACACCTTCCGGAATCAGATCTCATCGGAGTACTGGATTCCACTGCTTGTCAAGACTGCGGCGGAAACCTACCACATCAAGAAGCCGGCTGTCATTTACGGCCTCAATGACTACTCGAAGGCCAACTGGGTAGCCACCGAACCCGCGATGCAGAAGTACGGGATCAAGCCGGTGACGGTGCAAACCTTCAATGACAACGATCAGGATTTCTCTGCCCAACTCCTCGCCATCAAGAAGAGCGGAGCGGACTCGATCTTCCTCTATGCCTATACGCCTGAAGTTGGCAAGATCACGCGCCAGCGCTCTGAACTCGGTATGCAGAACATTCCGATCTTCAGCGAACGCGCCGCCAGCGATCCTGCGGCCATGAACCTTGCAGGCAAAGAAAATTTCGAAGGGATGGTCACCACCACGACGCTGTCAACAGGCGACCCAAACCCGAAGATCCAGGAATTCATCAAGAACTACACTGCAAAGTACGGAGTTCCTTCCGCAAGCCATCTGTGCCACTACGACAGCATTTATATGATTGCCAGCATCGTGAGCAAGGTCGGACTCGACCGAGAAAAGATTCACCAGGCACTTGCCACGCTGGATTATCAAGGGCTTCAGGGACACTACATTGCGGACAAAGAAGGCAATCTGGTCCACTACATGAACAGCCAGGTGTGGAAGGGCAATAAATGGGTCCTGCTCCAGACCGAGAACTATCCGGTAGCCAAGTAGCTTAACCGCTAGACTGGGGGTAGGCGGAGGATCGCCTGCCCCATTCAGAGGATTCATGGGATTCGACACCATACTCCAAATTCTGATCCAGGGCTTGAACATGGGCTTGATCTATGCGCTCGCGGCCTTGGGAATTTCTCTGATTTGGAATGCTACGGGACTGTTTAACTTCGCTCAAGGCGATCTGCTCACTATGGGGGGCTTCGTCATGCTCTCCATGTTTGCGAAGTGGTCGCTGCCTTACCCTCTTGCCTTTCTGCTGACGGTCGTCGTTATGGGGCTCGTCGGTTATTTGCTGAGCCAGGGCTTCTTTTTCCCCATGTTCTCGCAGGGCATTCATCCGGACATCATCATCATCGGCACCATCTCGCTCATTGTTCTTGTGCAAAACGGCATCCTGCTAACCTGGGGACCGCACCCACAGCGCTTCAGCACTCCATTGGGCGACAGTCCGGTCCACCTGGGGAAGATCATCATCATGCCGTATTACCTGTGGAATATCGCTATTGCGGTCGTCCTGGTAATCGCGCTGCAGATGTTTTTCAAGAAGAGCATCATCGGGATTGCGATGCGGGCAGTGGCTCAGAGGCCAGTCGCAGCCTCCCTGATGGGAGTCAGAACAAACCAACTGGTTGCGCTGACGTTCTTGCTGGCCACGGGATTGGCGGCTGTCGCGGGTATTCTGATCGCTCCTATCATTCCGCTTACCCCGGAAATGGGCAGCATCGTGGCGCTGAAGGCGTTCGCGGCGGTGCTCATCGGGGGGCTCGGAAGCTTTGCAGGAGCGCTGCTCGGCGGCGTCATTATCGGGGTTGCCGAGGTTGTGTTTGCCACCGTAGTGGTTCCGACCTACAAAGACGTTTTCATCTTCGTGATCCTGATCGCATTTCTGCTGTTCCGGCCGCGCGGCATTTTCTCCTCCGAAATTTCGGAGAAGGTATAGGGGAGGCGCGGAGGATTCTGTGGCGAGACTGGCATATCTAAAGCGCATCGGGGCAACGCAAGTTATTTTTCTAATTCTGTTGCTGGTTCCCCTGTCGGGTATTCCTTCGTATCAGTTCTATATTCTGGAGCGAGGGCTGCAAAACGTGCTCGTGGTTTTGAGCCTGGTGATTTTGCTGGGCTTCACGGGACAGTTGTCGTTGGGACAGGCGGGGCTCGTAGCGGTAGGCGCATACTCCTATGGCATTCTTTGCGTGAACTTCGGACTTTCGCCTTGGATCGGCCTGGTGGCTGCGCCGTTGATCACCGGCCTGGTGAGTCTGGCCCTCGGCTTCCCATCATTCAAGTTGACCGGACCATTCCTGGTGGTCAACACCATTGCGTTTAGCGAAATCGTCCGTATCCTCATCCTCAACAATGAGAGGGTCACAGGCGGGCCTTTCGGCCTGAACGGTATTCCGACGATCGCTACCGGACTCAAGCTCTACTATTTCATGCTGGTCGTGGCCTATCTGGCAGCCGTCGGCACCCTACGCCTGGGCCGCTCCCATATCGGGCTAGCCTTTAAGGCTATCCGTGAGGACGAAGTTGCCGCTGAGTCCATGGGCGTTCATGTCAGGAATTTCAAGCTGCTGGCATTCGTAATTTCGGCCGTGCTCGCCGGTATCTCAGGAGTGTTCTTCGCGAACATGGCTGGGTATCTCAACCCAGACTCATTCACCTTCAATGAAAGCTCTACCTACCTGTTGATGGTTGTGCTCGGCGGAATGAGTAATGTCGCAGGAAGCATTCTGAGTTCGTTTGCCGTGACCTCGTTGCCCGAAGCCCTACGTTTCATGGCGCGCAGCCGCATGGTAGTTTACGCGATCATTCTCCTGCTCACGGTCCGCTATTCGAAGGTGTTGGAAATTGAGAATTTCAAGCGTCTGTACCGGCGCTTTCGACCCGTCCCCGCCGCTGCGACTGGTTCGCCATCGGCAGACCATCCCGAGGGGAAGCTGTGAGTCTACTGACAACCACGCAATTGACCAAACGCTTCGGTGGCATCGTGGCCGTCAACGAGGTAGACCTCAGCGTCGGAGCCGGGCAAATCTGCGGTCTGATTGGGCCGAACGGATCTGGCAAGACTACTCTCGTCAACGTGATCACCGGTATTTATAAGCCCACGGCAGGGACGGTGTCATTCGATGGGCAACCGATCCATAACCGCCCGCCCCACGAAATCTGCACACTGGGCGTAGGGCGAACCTTCCAGAACATCAGGCTACTTCTCACACTTTCGGTTTTCGACAATATACGCCTTGGGGCGCACATCCATACCCGCGCGAATCTCTGGGACGTTCTTTTCCAAACTGGAAAGCTGCGTCGCGAAGAGAAGGAGTTTTCCGACCGCATAGACGAGTTATTGGAGTTTACCGGGCTGTTTCAATACCGGAACGAACTGGCGAAGAATCTCCCATACGGACGCCAAAAAGTTGTAGAGATTGCGCGAGCCCTCATGGCGCGTCCCAAGCTTCTGCTTCTCGACGAACCGGCAGCAGGTTTGAACGGAAGTGAGAAGGGGAACCTCATGACATTGTTGCGCAAGATCCGCGAGTCTGGCGTATCCATTCTTCTCATCGAACACGAGATGGCCATGGTGGAGGCGCTCAGCGATCACGTCTTCGTGCTGAATTACGGCAGGAAGATATCGCAGGGTACCTTCGCGGAAATCAAAAAGGATTCGGCGGTAGTGGAAGCCTATTTAGGTACAGGGGGATCCCACGCTTAAGCTCGAGAAATTAGTTGTCTCATACGGTGTGGGTAGTCCCGTTCTTCGGGAGATATCCCTGGAGGTTCCGGACGGCAAGGTCGTGACCCTGCTCGGAGCCAACGGGGCAGGGAAGTCCACTACCCTGAAAGCCATCTCAGGTCTTCTGCGACCTTCGGCGGGATCTATCACTTTTGATGACAAGCCACTTCATACCATGCGGACAGACCAGATTGTTAAAGCTGGTGTTTCGCACGTGCCCGAAGGCAGACAAATTTTCCCAGGCCTGACCGTGGTTGAAAACCTGAGAATGGGAGCCTACTCAAGCTATAAAAAACAGGCGGTAGCGGAGAGTATGGAGCACGTCTTCGCCCTGTTTCCACGCTTGGCAGAACGTTCGACTCAAACCGCAGGTACCTTGAGCGGCGGCGAACAACAGATGCTTGCAATTGGGCGCGGCCTGATGATAAGGCCGAAGCTCCTGATGCTCGACGAGCCTTCTCTTGGCCTCGCTCCGCTCGTAGTCGAAGGCATCTTCAGGACGATTGAAGAAGTGAATGCCAGGGGCATGACTGTCCTTCTGATCGAGCAGAACGCTAATTTGGCACTTTCAATCAGCCACTACGTTTACGTGCTCTCAGTCGGCGGGATCGTCTTGCATGGCACGCCTCAGGCAGTGAAAGAAAAGGGACAGATGTTGAGCGCCTACCTTGGCGGGACCAGTTGATTTCCTAAACCGCGGAACTGTCAGAGTGAGTTAAGTTGCGGCGCGTTCGAGCTCCGCGATGTTCAGCTTCTTCATCTTCAGCATGGCCTGCAACGCCTTCGGGTTTTGGATGAGTTCGGGCAAGTGCGCGGGTACTACCTGCCATGAAAGACCGAACTTATCTTTCAGCCAGCCGCACTGACTCTCACTGCCCCCAGCAGAGAGCTTCGACCAATACTCATCCACTTCCGCCTGCGACTCGCAACGAACCACAAATGAGATTGCTTCAGTGAACTTGAACATCGGGCCGCCATTGAGCGCGGTAAATTTCTGTCCATCCAACTCAAAAGAAATAGTCAGTACACTGCTTTTCGGCCCGTGACCGTCGCCATCTCCATGACTTTTGTCATTGCGCATTTCTCCCAGACGGCGCGAGTTCTTGAACACTGCCAGATAGAAATCGACAGCCTCTTCGGCGTTTGAATCAAACCACAGAAATGGAGTAATTCGGGGAGAGTCTTGGAGAGCACTCATTGAAACCTCCTGCTTGCGAATCGGAAATTATGAAACAAGTGCCCTCCTTCAAGTTGCCTTAAAGTTGTCGCGGAAAATCACGCTGCGAGAATCTGCTCACGCATCCCGCCATAGACAAAGTTTTTGACCAACTCCCGCTCGTAAAACTCATACGGGAACCCGAGTTCTATCGCACTCGCCTCGTCCAGCTTTGATACCTGTTTCTGATTCAGTTGAAGTGTCAGACTCTCGAGGTTGTCCTGCACCTGCGAAAGCTTTCGTGCTCCAATGATCGGAATCACGGGTATATCGCGGTAACGCAGCCAAGCCAGTGCCACCTGCGCCAGTGAGCGTCCAGTCTCTTCACTCACCGTCTTGAGCGCGGCCACGATCCGGTCTGCCCGTTCACCTTTCGGCAAGAACTCCTGCATCGATTTGTCCGAATATCGATTCTCTGTTTTGTCAGCCGACTGATACTTGCCGCTGAGCAGGCCGCCTCCCAATGGAGACCACGCCACCAGACCCAGTTGGAATGCCTTGGCCATCGGAATTAAATCCCGCTCAACCGTGCGTTCGGCTAGAGAATATTCAATTTGCAGGCCAACAAATTTTGTCCAGCCTCGCAAGTCAGCGATGGTGTTTCCTTGCGCGATCCACCAGGCAGGGGCATCTGACACGCCGATGTAGAGCACCTTCCCCTGTCGTGTAAGGTCGTCGAAAGCACGCATGACTTCTTCTACCGGAGTTAGTTTGTCCCAAATGTGCAGCCAATAAAGATCTACGTAGTCTGTCTTCAATCGGCGGAGAGAGGCTTCAATAGCCTGAATCATGCTCTTGCGATGATTGCCGCTCGCGTTGGGATTGTTCCCCGGCGCGGCATTGGTATATTTAGTCGCCAGCACAACTTCATCGCGGTGATCGCGGATGAATTCACCGACCAGTTGCTCACTGGTGCCATTGGTGTACACGTTTGCTGTGTCGATAAAGTTCCCGCCTGCTGCCCGGTATGCGTCGTAAATCTTATGAGCTTCGTCTTTCCCAGCGCCCCAGCCCCAATCCTCGCCGAACGTCATGGTGCCGAGTGACATTTCAGCAACCCTCAGACCGCTGTTTCCAAGTAGCCGATACTTCATAGCTTGCTTTCACCTCTCCTATCGATAAGTTAGGCTCTGTGGATTCAGACCTAAATTAGCTCGATTCAAAAATTCGAAAACCTGACAAGGTGAACGGACGCCTGTTCACGATTTTCGAGGCTTCTTCTTTGGAGGCGCAAGCAGGCGTTCAATCTGTTGGAGATGATTAAGATCGTGACCCGCAATCAAGCTCACAATTTGTTCTACGGTTTCTTTGCCGCGTTCGGCATGCATGCCGTGGTGGCCCCATTGTTCCTGGGTCAGCGAGTTAAGCAATGCGAGATTTGCTTTGCGCATTGCGCGGAACTGCTCAATGCACTGTTTCGGATCACGCGTGGTGTAGTGTCCGGCCGAGGCCCACGCATTCTGGTCGTAAGCCTCGATTGGCGTTCCTGGAGCGCCCAAAATCGCCCGCAGCCTCCAGCCACACACAAGCTCCGAGTCGGCGAGATGCGCGAGAATTTCCACAACTGCCCATTGCTCCGGCGTGGGACGCTTGCGTAACCTGGCTGGCGAGACACCCTTTACCAGTCTCGCGAGCGCGCCTGCCGTTGCTGCCTGAACCTTCAGTGGCTTCTGTCCTTCGGTATAGCTCAATATGCGATCGACATATTTCTGGACGTCGTCGTTCACCTTTCCTTCTCCTTCGCCGCTGAACCAGATCTCGTAACCTGCGAGCCTCTTCGTGAGGGCAGCTATATGCTTGGAGGACTCTTCTACTCGCAATGGTTGTGCACAGATGTCGACGAATGGCTTGCCTTGAGACTAGAGCGTGTTTCATAAATAGGTTCGGTCTCAAGTCAGGTACTTACGTGTGAGGCAGGTTTGCTGGTGAGCTTCTGCCATGAAGAATCGACAGAAGCTGTTAACCGATGAACAGTGGAAGTTGATGGAGTCCTTGTTTCCGCCGCCGAGGCGGCGCAGGGACAAACGAGGTCGGCCTTGGGCATCAAACCGGGCCTGCTTCGAAGGCATTCTCTGGATTTTGCAAACCGGCGCGGCATGGCGTTTTCTGCCAGACGAATTTCCATCGCCATCCACTTGTTGGCGGCGACTGAAGCAGTGGGAAGAGCAAGGTGTCTGGCTGGATGCATGGCGCACCCTTCTCGGCGCACTCGACGGGGAAGGTCTACTCAAGTGGGATGAGACCTTCCTGGATGGCAGTTTCGCTCCTGCGAAAAAGGGGGCGCTTGCGTCGGTAAAACCAAGCGTGGCAAGGGCACGAAGTGGATGGTACTGGTCGACGGTCAAGGTCTTCCGCTGGGAGTTCGGCTGGAAAGTGCCTCTCCGGCAGAAGCTACACTTGCGGAAGCCACGCTCGCCGAAGTTCGTGTACCGCGACCAAAAGGCCGCCCGCGACAGAAACCCGAGCGCGTGATTGCCGACAGGGGCTACGACTCCGATCCACTGCGCGAGAGATTCAAAAAACGGGGCATCGAGTTGATCGTGCCCTACCGGAAAAACAATCGGGCGCGGCGCTACGAAGATGGACGGAAACTGCGGCGATATAAACGTCGCTGGATCGTGGAGCGGACGAACGCATGGCTTGGTCAATTCCGCCGCTTGCTGGTTCGCCATGAGCATCTGCTCTCCACCTACCGCGCTTTCTTCTACATCGCTTGCTTCTGGATTACGCTGAGGCACTGTTTATGAAACACGCTCTAGAAAATTACCACCCGTTGGCCCCGCTTGCGTGGGGCCTGCTGCCCCAACAGAAGGCAATCAATCGCACCCGAATTCGGGCAGCTCGCGGCGTCCGAACCAGCGGGGATTCCCTTCACCTTTGCTGCCCATACCTTGCTGGAATCGAAGGAACCCTGCCATGTCGCGCGCCGTTCTTGGGCGTTTCCGCCTTCCGCTGAACAGTTGCGCGAAAGGCCTAATCGGCCTCGCTAGATATGACGAACTTTCAGGGGAGTTTACTTTTCAGGAGAGAAGCGATTCGTGAAGTGCAAGCGATGTCTTTCAGGTTCCCACCACACCATGGGCCTGCGTATCGCGCCTGATGATGAAGGGGCCATCATCCGGATACCCGGGTCTCCGCGCCAACACCGCGCTCTCAAAAAGCTTTCTGGCAAAGGGGCCGGATTCGTAAGTTGTAGAAAATAATTGGTGGGCCTGCAGGGATTTGAACCCCGAACCAAAGGATTATGAGTCCTCTGCTCTAACCGTTGAGCTACAGGCCCTTCAATGACTTACAACTGCCTTCCGCTTGAGTGTGGCGGATACCGAAGGTGGCAGCAGTTCTGGCTCGTTAACAAATCACCGGACAGTTGCAGTCGCCAGGTACCGCTGCGGTCCGCATCCCTCATGATGGTGAATGCGTCCACTCCCGACTCAACAAGCCTAGTCAGCATTGTATGACGTAAGCTGTGCATTACAAAGTCTGTTGAAAAGATTCGGCAAAATCGGAGGCGGCAGGTGTTCACAACACGGGGCAAGATATGATAAATGCATGCAGGAGCAGAGTTGGGTTCGTGGGCATCTGGAATGGCTCATTGGAGCGGTGGTTCTACTGCCAATCGGCTATATCGGAAAGCGGTTGCTCAATCGATGGAGTGCGAACCGTGGGCCTGAAACTGGCGCGATGAATCTCAGTTCCTCTTTCGCCAGCATTTCGACAGCAAGAGAATCAAGTTTACCGACGGCAGACGATCTTCAGGATGCGTACAACTTGGTGGCCATTTGTTATAGGGCAGATTTGCTGAGGAATTATGTCGGCTTGGATGTCTGTTGGCCCGGTTTCCTAGTTGGTGCTTACGCAAGGCCAGAGGCCCCAGAATACGCATACCTTCATTTTCGCTTCGATGGAGAAAAAGCGAATGGCACCTTGTTTAGGTGCCAAGTCAGGGTAGCAGATTATCCAATACTCGAGGCCGCTAAGGAAAAAGAAGCCAAAGCATGGGTTCGAGGCGAAATCGCTGGCATTGTGGAGTCCTGCATCACTCTAACCAACCCGACTGTGGAGTTTCAGTAGCGCGTTCCACGGAGCGTCGGCGCGGCTCGATCCATGAAGAAATCGAGCCGCGGTGCAGGTTTACTCACCCAAGTTATGTTCAGCTGGACGCGAGCGCTCCAATGCCCATTTCAACAGCGCGGCCGAACGGTAAATGCCGTGCACGAACTTGCCGTAGGGCAAGGTCAAGAACAGCGCCATGACGATGCCAAGATGAACCACCAGCAGCGTCCCCATCGCCGCGCTCTCGCGCAACACCAGCAGCAGTAGTCCGCTGATACTAGTCAGGAGAAGCAGCACGATGAATGATATGTCCATTCCGTGCTGGCTTTCGTCTGTGATGTCCGGGTCGCGGCGCTGCTTAAGCACTAGTAGGCCGACGGGTCCGATCACCAGGCCAAGTCCACCTAGCGTTCCGAAGATCACTGGCAAACTGGTGTAACCGGAGGTCTCGTGCCAACCCAGTCCGTAGTAGTAGAACGCGCCCAGCGTGGTCGCCACAAAGCAGGACAGAAAACCGTAAAACGTGATGTGGTGGAACCAGCGTAGAGCCTGGGAACTCTTTTCTTCCGAAGTGCTGCAACCCGCCCCGCCATTGTCCAGATTCTCGAGGCTGAGCACTTCCTTGGCGGCCTTCATCAAAGCGGCGGGATTGGCGAGGCCGGAATATTGCTCGCCCACATTACGCCAGAAGCGAAGAAGTCCGATCAGCAACGCCAGGGCGGAGAACAGTCCAACCGCCGCAAATGTCAGAGTCATCACTTCATGCGACGCAATCTGATAGAAGTCTCCGCCGCGAACCGGCATATATAACCGGCTACCGACAGACGCGCTCGCAAGCATCATGAAGCCGATCAACACAACTGCGGTGAGCAGTGAAACCAGTAGTCCATTCTTGCGGAACGTCTTGGCCAGCGGTCCCGGCCAGGCATACTGCTCGTAGGTATACTTACGAATCTTGGCTAGCGTTTTCGGTGGATTGATCTGGAACTCGTGTGGTGGCGCGTACTGGCAGGCGTAATAACAGTCGCTGCAGTTGTGGCAGAGATTTGCCAGGTAGTTCAGATCGCTTTCTTTGAAAACCAGACGCCGCTCCATCGCCTGCCATACGGCACAATATCCTTCGCAGTAGCGGCAGGCGTTGCACACCGTCATCAGGTGATCGCCTTCTTGCATCAACTCAGTGGGCAGCATTGAGCGATACCTCCTCTTTTCCGTTACACCCATTTGGGTTCAGGGCCAGTTTGGCTGCCCCCGTGCCCGCAATGCGGCCGAACACAGTACCGATGGTCACGCCAAATCCAGCGGCATAACCCTTTCCCAGAATGCTTCCCGCCATAATTTCCCCGGCTGCAAAAATATTGCGAGCTGTATCCCCGTTGGTGAGCAGAACCTCGGCCCGGTCATTGACCTTCACGCCGAGATAGGTAAACGTGATTCCCGGCCGCAGGCTGTAGGCGTAGAAGGGAGGCTGATCAATCCGCACTGCCCAGTGGGTCTTCTCCACTTTCAATCCGGAGGTCTTGCAGTCGTCCAGAATCGAGTGGTTAAAGGTGCCCGGCTGAACCGAATCATTGAATGCCTTCACCGTTGCTTCAACTTCGGCGGCCGGCAGATTGACAGCCTTCGCCAGCTCTCCAATCGTGTGCGCCTTGGCCGGAGGAAATACCGAGGGCATGAATTTTCCCATCGCCTTCGAGTCGATGATGCAGTACCCGATCTGATCAGGTTGTTGTGCCACCAACCGACCCCAGATGGCGTACCGCTTGGGCCAGAACTCCTCGCCCTCGTCGTAGAATCGCTGGCCGTTCTTATTCACCACAATGCCCAGCGAGACGCAGTCGAGACGCGTCACGATGCCGCCATCGAATTTTGGTGCGCGGGCATCCACTGCAACACAGTGCCCCTGGGTGGGGTCTCCAATCGATTGCACGCCGAGTTCGATCAGGCGCTTAAGAACTTTACCCATGTTGTAGGGAGTGCCGCGAATCAGAAAGTTTTCCGCTGCCGGTCCCCACGCCTCTTTCAACCACTCGATGTTCGATTCAAACCCGCCTGCCGCGGCAATCAGAGTCTTTGCGCTGATCCGCGTGGGCTTGCCTTCGATCATCGCCGTGGCACTGCGGAACTCACCGTCCACAATCTCCAGATCGGTCACTTCGGCATCGTAAAGGACGCGAACGCCAGCGCGCTTTGCCGAAGCAAAGTAGGCGTTCATCATTGCCTTGCCGCCACCCAGGAAGAAAGCGTTTGTGCGTCCAAGGTGGAGCGTGCCGCCCATGGCGTGTTGAAACCGGACGCCTTGCTGCTTCATCCACTCGGTGCATGTTGCCGAAGCGCGAATCGTGCTTCTCAATAACGGCTCATTGGTCAGGCCGCCTGTCACGCGAAGAATGTCGTTGAAAAACTCGTCTTCGGTGTATGCATCGGTAAGGACCTCGGTTGGCGCATCGTGCATCGCCCGCAGGTTCCGGGTGTGCCTGCTGTTTCCACCGCGAAAGTGTTTGGGCGCGCCTTCCAGCACCAGCACGCTCGCTCCCTGTTCGCGGGCGCTGAGCGCTGCCGCCAAAGCAGCATTACCAGCACCTATTATGAGAACATCAACGTCAAACTTCCTTGAATCATCTGGCATCGCCATCTCCGATATCTTCGGCAACCTCACTCAACGACTTACACCGAAACGTACTTCGCTGCTCCGGTTCTGGGGGCCGGGCGCGAGATGTGCTAGGTAGGTGTTATCAGAGTAGGGAGGTAGCCCATGGAAATCAAATTGTCTGATCTTATAGGGTTCATAGAGCTTTATAATCGTGGGCCTCGCCAGGGCAAACTTAAACGCGCCCAGACTTGACGTCCGCACAAGTGCGGTCCAGCAAGTCTGTAACGCGTTCTAAGGTGCCAGGTTTCACCTATGCTAGCGTCCTGCCTTTGGTCTTTGGTCCAAACGTGGCAATGATGAATGCAACCATCAACCACATTGCGGCGATATAAACGAATACGCTCTTATAGCCGTAGTGGGTAAACAGGAAAGCGACGATCAGCGGTCCGAAACCATTTGCCAGTCGGCCCACGCCATACCCCACGCCGCAGCCTGAGTTGCGGATTCCCGTTGGATAGCATTCCGGCGTGTACGCGTATAGCAAGGGCGCAAAAGTCTGAATGAACATCGAAACGCAGAAGCCGAAAATAATGATGGGTATCATCTTGAAGCTGAGGCCATACATTAGGCCGCACGCCGCAATTACGACTGCCGCTATGGTGATCAGATACTTACGTTCCCACCGGTCTGAAATGAGTGCCGCAATAAGGGCGCCAATGGGGGCGCCAAAGTGCATGATTGAAACCCAAAGCAGAGACTTTACCAACGGGAACCCGTGTGCAGCCAGCAGCGTTGGTACCCACGCCATGAATCCGTAGAAGCCCAGCGTCTGGAAAATCCAGGCGCACACCAGCATCGACGTGCGCGGCAGATAAGCATGCGCGAACAGATCAGTAAACTTGCCACGCTTCGCCGCGGTTACCGGCTCTTCACCGAGAGGCGGGAGTGATCCGAATTGGGCTTTTATGCGACTCTCAATGCGATCCAGAACCGCGTCCGCCTCAGCGAACCGGCCATGGTTTTCATACCAGCGCGGCGATTCCTCTATTTTGTTTGCGAACAGCAGGATCAACATGCCGAGCGCACCCCAAACAAATACCAATCGCCATCCGTAGGTGACCCATGGGATGAGTTCCTCGGCCACATGTGCAGTGATAGGAATCCCAAAGAGGCCGATTGTCATGATCCAGCCCTGGAACGTACCGCGCTTCCTGGCCGGGAACATCTCACTAATGTAGGTAACAGCAACTACCGTCATTGCGGAAAGCCCGACGCCCGTCATAAATCGCGTGAAAAATAGGCTAGGCACGTCCCAGACAAATGCATTCAGCAGCGAGAAGGTCGAGTACCACACGGTGGTGATGAGGAGTGCTTTCTTTCGTCCGAGTTTGTCGGAGAACCAACCGCCGGTGGTTGCTCCGATAAACATTCCGATGAATGCCGCTGAGGTGATGACCCCGATGGTAGCGATCGACAGCTTCCATTGCACCCTGAGCTCTGGTGCCGCGAATGCAAAGGTATTCAGGTCTCCCAACTCGAAAAAGAAAACATAGGCGATCAACCACATCACCTGCTTATGAAAAGAGCCAATGGGTAGCCGATCGAGCCGCACCGCAGCTGAGGATCGTGCAACTTCTGATTTGTTTAGCGAAACTGTCTCCACCGTGTCACCTCGTAAAAAGTTTTACGACACGCTGAACTTCCAAGAGGCGCGATGTAAAGAGTACGCGCGACAAAATCGGTTAGTCGTTGAGCGCTTGAAATAATAGGAACTCGAATATTGCGTCAGTCTGCACGAAAAGGCAAGGCTTTCTGTTCAGAGCCGGTTTGATTCACAAATTGATGGTTATGAGCCGCTCTTCTGTTACTTCGCGAATCGTATACTTTGGTCCCTCAAACCCGTACCCACTGGCCTTCACTCCACCGAACGGCATTCCATCGGCTCTGGAACTCGACGTCTCGTTGATGTGAACAGCTCCGAAGCGAAGGGACTTCGCCGCTTGCATTCCCTTATTGATATCGCGCGTAAAGATACCGGCTGCGAGACCATAGGGCTGACCGTTGGCGCTCTCGATCGCTTCTTCAAGTTCCTTGAAGGGCATGACACATACCACCGGGCCAAAAATCTCCCAGTCCCATACCTTCATGCCCGGTGCGATGTTTGTCAGAATTGTCGGCTGCAGCACCGACCCCGAACGCTGTCCACCACAAACCAGCTTCGCTCCGGCCTCTACGGCTTCATGAATCCAGCTCTCTACACGCTTGGCGTCCGATTCGCTGATCAGCGGGCCGACAAGTGTCGCTGGATCTCTTGGATCTCCCGCGGGCATTCGGGATGCCTCACTTGCAAGACCCTTGACTACCTCTTCCAAAACGCCAGCCTGAACATAGAGCCGTTGAATGGACGTGCAAACCTGTCCTGCTTTCCGGAATGAAGAGTGAGCGATCTTTGGGAGCGCCCGCGTCAGGTCCGCGTCGTCGCAAACGATGTTGCTGGCGATACTCCCCATCTCAAGCTGGCACTTCCGGAAACCAGCCGCTCGTTGAATAACGGCACCGACCCGGGTGCTTCCCGTGAAGGCGAAGAAGTCGATATCTTGCTGTTCGAGCAGGACATTGCCTACCGCTGCGCCACCGCCCTGGGTCAATGAGATAAATCCCGGGGGCACACCAGCTTCAAGCAGCGTTTCCACCAGCAGCGCCGAGGTCAAGGGGGTATATCCCGAAGGCTTGAGAACAACCGCATTGCCCGCCGCGAAGGACGGCGCCACCTTGTGAACTACAGTGTTCAGCGGCGAGTTGAATGGCGTGATCGCGCAAACGATCCCCAGCGGTACGCGGATTGTGAACCCTATGCGATTGTGCTGGCCGGGGCTCGCGCCAAATGAGACCTGCTCTCCAATCAGACGCGTGGCCTCCTCTGCCGACAATCTCAGAGTGATGACCGAGCGATCGACATCGCCGCTTGCATCGTGGAGTGTGAGACCGCCTTCCGCCACGAGGTGATCGACGAATCTATTCTTGTACCTGGCAACGAGGTCGGCGCACTTATACAGAGCGGCTGCGCGGACATGCGGCGGAGGAGCACCCGCCTCAAATGCTTTTCGCGCGGCTGCTACCGCTTGATGAACCTGCTCGGCGGACACTGCAAACACCTCCGCGAAGACTAGGCCGCTGTACTTGTCCAGAACCGGAAACTTGTCCGCACCCTCGACCCACCGTCCATCGATAAATGACGAAGTCGGGGCAAGGGCAATGTCCTTAAGCTGGGCAGGGCGATGCTGTTCCTGGATATTCGTGGTACTCATGATGCGAGTTCCTTCCAATGTCTTCGGAGCCGTCTAAGGGAGATTGAAATAACTTGAGGGCGTCCCATTTCAAGCCCTCTTTTGACCTGAGCGGAAAGCAACTAGGCGTGCCCCCCAAGCGACGGAGACCGCCACTTGGGGGTGTGTCTTCGCGGTGTCTTATGCAAGACACCGCGGGTTATGCACCGAGAGAATTGCATTCCAGGTTAATTGCTTAGCGCCTTTGCCTCTTCTCCAAAAACCAACGGACGCCGCGTCATAGTGAATGAGGTCAGCGCTCCCAAAAATAGTAAGCCACCGGCGAGGAAGAATGCGCTATTGAAACTACCGGTGGATTTCACGATGAATCCGGTAAGAATCGGCGCTAATAATCCGAACGAGTTACCGCCGAGAATCTGGAACCCGAGTGCAGTAGCCGCCATGTTCGGATCCCATACCAAGTCATTACACATCGCGATATTCAGCGTCAGCGCGCTGGAGATGCAGGTCAGAGCCATCGAGATAAGTGCAACCGCAGCCCACTGGTTGCTAACTATATTCGTCAGCAGCACAACGCTGGATAACAGGATGAAGGTGATCAGCAGTGTGCGACGCTTGCCCTGCTTGACAGCTTCAGGCGTCAGAATGCTATCGCTTAGCTTGCCAATCAGGATTCCCAGCACTACCGCAATCAGATACGGCAGAGCAGTGAACCAGCTTGCCTTCATCAAGTCCATGTGGCGTTCACGCACCAGGTAGGAAGGCAGCCAGAACAAGAACAGGTACATGGAGTAAGCGCAGCAACCCTGCGTAAGGAACTGTCCCCACATAGTCATGCGACCGAGCAGGAGCCCAAGCGCACCCTTGGTCGGGGCCTGCTGAGGGACGGACTTGATCGGCACGCCAGTTTGCGACAGCAGATAATTCCGCTCGTCCTCAGCAAGCCAGGAGCATTCCGCAGGGGTTCTGAATACCTTGTACCAGAGGATCGCCCAAAGTATGCCGACCGCTCCGGTAATGACGAAAGACAAACGCCACCCGGCCCGCAGAACCAGCCAAGCGACAATCGGCGCGGAGAAAGCCGGGCCGGCAAATGTGCCTGCGTTGAAGATTGCTGTTGCCAAACCGCGTTCGCTGGCGGGGAACCACTGCCTGACCACTTTACCTGCGATTGGGAAGGATGCTGCCTCACCAACGCCAAGTGCAAGCCTCGAGCCCATCATCGTGCCGAAGCCAATCGCGGCACCAGTTGCCATTCCGCCGAGGGACCAGAGCGCCATTGAAAGGCCGCCGACCTTGCGTGTCCCAAAGCGATCGGTGACGGCCCCCCACGGGATCAAACAGACCATGTAAGTCCACATGAAAGCGGAAAAGATAATGCCCATCATTGCCGGGTCCCACTTGAATTGCTTGGCGATGACAGGTGCGGCAACCGACAGATTAATGCGATCCATGTAGTTGATGAACATGTTGAAGAACAGGAACGCGGCAATGAATCCGCGCTTGCCGTTCCACAGAGAACCCGTATAAGCAGTGGCCGACGCTTGCTTCGGCATCGTGGGCGGAGTTTTAGCAGCCATAAAATACATCCTCTTTCGTTTAGCGGACGCGCGGTCCAACTGCCCCCTTACGCGTCTCGGAATAACCGTCCAGTTCCCGGTAACGAGCGACGATCACCCAGCACGCGCAACATTTTCCAAAGTGAGCACATGTTGCTGGTCAGTACTGGTTTGCCCAACTTGTTTTCAAGCAACTCAATAATTTCCAGTGTGCGGAAATTTGAACAACTGATGAAGATAGCCTGTGACTCAGGACGATCGACTTCGCTGGCCAACTCCGCATTCTGCTCCGGAGTGAAACTCGCGTGCGCCTGCGTGCCAAGTCCCTTGAGTGCGACCACCTCAATGCCAAACCCCTTCAAGTATTCCGCAAGTTTGTCATTCAACCAGGGCTCATAAGGTGATGCGACACTGACTCGCGAAACGCCCATAGCGCGTAGCGCGTCGACTACCGCAGCAGCCGCAGCCACTCCCGGAATTCCGGTGGCAGCCTCGATGTCGCGAATAATCTCCTGATCGTGTCCCGGTCCCTTGATGAAGCCTCCAGCCAGACACCCGTAGCAGATCGCCTGCACCTTGGCCTGCGCCAACAACTTCGATGCCGCAGGAACCTGCGTGGCCATCCAAGTGAAGTTCTCCTCATCATCGGCAGTAATTTTGATCCGCATGGAGTGCACCGAGATATCCGGAATCAAAACCCGCTGAAACTCATACTCATTGACCGTGTTCCACGAAGGAACGATCAACCCTAGCTTTCTCTCCCAAGTACTCATCGTTTTGTCTTTCGCTCCATACCGGCCAATGGTCGGCATGTGTCTGGCTTTTCGCCTAGAACTTAAACAGCTCCTGGGGATTGTCTGCGAGAATCTGTGTCCTAACCTTCTCGTCTGGAACCCAATCCAGCAGCAAATCGAACAATTCGGTAGTGTTCGGCATCTTGCCCTTCATCATCACGTGCGGCCAGTCGCTGCCCCACAGGATCCGATCCGGGCGTTCTTTCACGAGTGCTTCCACAAGCGGGAGGACCTCGGGATAGGGCGGTGTCTGGCTGGAGATGCGATAGCCTCCGGTCAGTTTGACCCAGCAACGTCCGGTACGGAATAACCGCAGCAGCGCCTGGAATGCGGGCTGTTGCACTCCGCCCTCTGAGGCTCGGATGAGGCCGATGTGGTCGATGACGTACTCCGTCGGAAGCTTGGCGATCCGGCTTTCCAACTCGATGAGATTAGCCGGTTTCAGCAGAAACTGGACATGCCAACCCATCGGTTTGACGCGTTCCGCAAAGCGCTCGAGATCGGCAAGAGGCAGTCCGCCGATATGCGCCAGAATGAAGCGCACGCCACGCGCACCTGCATCGTGTAAGCGCTGCAGTTCCTTGTCCGTCGTGCTAAATGGAACCACCACGATCATCCGGGCCGGCACTCCGAGTTGGCTTGCAGCTTCCACCATGCAGGTGTTGTCTTCACCATAGACGCTAGGCTGGATCAGCACCGCGCGCTGAATCCCAAGCGTGCCAAACAGGTGACGGCAGGCCGAAGGCAGCGCATCCGGAGGCGTATACTCGCGCTCCTCAACGTATGCATATTGCGTTGGCGGACCCAGAATATGAAAGTGCGTGTCGGTTGCGCCTGGAGGAGCCTTCAGTCGGGGCGTTTGAGGATTCGCATCAGGAGCTTGGCAGAAAAACCCTGGGCCTAAAGCACTGCTGGACATAGAAACTGTTTCCTTTCTTGCTGGAATCCCGCAGCTCAAGCGGCGGGATTCTGGATGCTTCGCATGTTCAATCGCGTTTTATTTCGTTCAGTTCAATTCCACAAACTCTACGTAGTTGCCTTCCGGGTCGAGCAGAAACTGGGCAAATACGCCCTTGCGGACCTCGACTGGCTCTTCGCTAATCATCGTGACGTGGTTTGCCTTCAGTCGCGCCAGAATGGGCTTCATGTCATCGACGATGAAGGTGAAATAGGCTATTCCCTGCCGTTCGAAAACCCAGTCCGGAACCGGATTTTGTGCCGGCGTACCTTTGTTTGGCTGTACCAGTTTGATGCGCCCGCCATCCGGGGTCTGCATGCGCACGATGCGATAGCCGTGCGGGGTGGACCCGAATTTTGTGCTCATCTCAGGCGTTGTCTGGGCATCGGAGAACAGTTTCAAGCCCAGCACTTCGGTATAGAACTTCAACATGCGGTCCAGATCGATACAGACGATGCCGGGTTCAACCGGCGTCATCATCTTGAACGCCCAAGGTTGCTCGGTCTTCGCGGCAGAAGTTGTATCCATATGCAAACTTCTCCTTGCTTTGCGTGGCATGGGCCGAAGATCGTCTGGCGACCTTCGGCCCGTGCGTGTTTACTTTTCCCAGCCGATATTAGGCATCGGAGGAGCAATCGGCGGCAATTCCCAGCTACCACTAGCCAGCGGCCGAATTTCGCGGTCGATCCGCACGTCGAGCACGGTCGGCCGGTTGGAAGCAATGGCCGCTTCGAGTTGTGCAGCCAGATCGCCCGGCTTTTCCACGGTCACGCCGTTAGCGCCCATCGACCGCGCCATTGCTGCGTAGTCCGCACTGAACAGTTTTCCGGAGGGATCCTGGAAACTGCAAGCCAGTTCGCGATCCTTGCCGAAGAAGCCCATCTGCTGGTCGCGGATTGCACAGTAGCCGTAGTTGTTCCACACCAGCCATACCGCCGGGATGTTGTACTCGACGGCGGTCAGCACGGCGCTTGGCCACATGGCAAAGCCACCATCGCCGACGACGGCGACTACTGGACGGTCGGGTGCAGCAAGCTTGGCCCCGAGTGCGCCGCCCACGCCGAATCCCATGGAGGCATATCCCCAGGTTTGCAGAATCGTTCTTGTCTTTCGCGCGTCATATTCTGCGATCAGCCAGTTGTGGTGGATTCCGACGTCGGAGAGAATGATCCCGTTCTCCGGCACCGCTTTACGCAATTCCGCAACGGCCCGCTCCGGACGAATCGGCACCGCATCGGAGCTTCGCGGCGGCAGGGTCGCTGCATCCCACGTTTTACGCCATGCAGCAATACGTTCCAGCCAAGGACCGCGACGGTTTGTAGCGGCGGACTTGCAGGCCAGCAGCAGTTGCTCCAAAACCAGGCGTGCGTCACCAATGATTCCAAGTGCAGTCTGAAAATTCCGGCCGATCTCGTTGGAATCAATGTCAACGTGGATAAGTTTGGTTGGCGGGAAGCTGTAGGTCATGCCCTTCAGCCAAGCGCTGGTGGCGCGATCATCAAAGCGGGTGCCGAGCGCCAGAACCACGTCCGCGTTGCGGCATGCGCCGTTGGCCATCAACGAACCATTGCGGCCGGTCGCGCCGAGGCTCAGCGGATTGCCTGCGTCAAAAGTACCCTTGCCGAACGGGGTGGTGGCAACCGGAATCGACATCGCTTCGGCAAATGCCAGAAGCGCTGCCTCGGCGCAACTCAACTCCACTCCGTGACCAGAGACGATCACCGGACGCTCTGCTTCCAGCAGCATCTTCGCCGCCTTGGCAATTGACGCCGGATCGCCTGCCGGACGGTCCCAATTTAACGTTGGCCAGTTATCTTCGCGTGCCGCCGCAGTTTCATCCACGGGCTCGACAAAGACGTTGAGCGGAACGTCGAGATGTACCGGGCCCGGACGTCCGTTGGTCATCAGCGCAAAGGCCTGCCGCATGGCGAGCGGGAGCATGTCGCCGCGAGTCGGTTGGAAGCTGCGTTTCACGTACGGACGCATTACGTTAATGAAGTCGCCCTGGAAGTAGCGTCCGCTCTCCTGGAATGGACCGCGATTCCACTGCCCCGTCGGCACGTTACCAGTGATGTTCAACATCGCAGAAGAGTCGGCAAACGCCGCCGCGATGGCAAGGACAAGGTTTGCGGAGCCGGGACCGCATGAGGTATAGGTTGCCACCGGTTTCTGCGTGATCCGGAAATAAGCGTCAGCCATGAAGGCTGCAATTGCCTCGTGATGCACAGAGATCGTCGTGATCTCGCTTTGCCGATCATACAGGCCGTCCAGCATCCCAAGAATGCCGTGGCCGCACACGCCGAAAACGTATGGCACTTTCTGCTGTACAAGGAAGTCTGCTATGTATGCTGCGCCCTTAGATTCAGGCTTGAGCTTTGTGCCGGTACTCATGAATCGATCTCCTTTGTGAAATTTATCGAATTGGAATCAGCTCGTAATTGGTCGCTAAGAAGCTCCGACGTCACTCAAAGCTCTGCCCCTGGTTTCTACGCCGAGGGTCAGTACCATGACACAAGCGACCCAGAAGAAGACAGCCATCGTGACAAAAATCCCGTAATACATGTGTCTGGACATAAAGAATCCGAAGACCAGCGGACTCAGTGCAGATGCTAGTTTTCCGGAAGCGCTCGTCCACGAGTTCGCTGTGCCGCGAACCTCGGACGGGAAGAGCTCGGTAGGGAGTACTACGCATCCAGCCGCAGCCATTTCCAGCAAGTACGACAGGGAGCAGGCTCCAATCAGAAGGTGCGTCGGATCCTTCAGAATGCCGAAGACGAGCGAAGCAACGCCGGCCAGACCATATCCGAAGTAAAACAACTGTTTTCTGCCGAACTTGTCGATTGTGAAGAAAGCCGTCACTTTTCCGAGAATGGCGAAAACTCCGACCATGATTGTGTAGGTGAAGGTCTTTACCAGGCTGAGCTTGAACACTACGGCGAGGATCGAAGGAAGCCACAACACGAAGCCGTAGTACCCGAAGAATCCGAAGAACAGGACGCTCGTGGTGAGAATGAATCGCTTCAGATAGGGCGCATGCAACAGGACGCTCAGCGGCACTTTTTTCTTGGTCAAGTCGTCTGCCTGGAGTTCCCCGACTTCACTCGGATCGGCGCCTAGCCGTATCAATACCGCCGCAGCTTCTTTCGTTCTTCCCTTACTGGCCAACCAGCGCGGTGACTCAGGCAGGGTCCGAATCACGAAGAAGGCAAGAAACGCCGGAACCACTCCGACCACGAAGAGAGCGCGCCATCCGTAAACTGGAACCAGGGTAAACGATGCAATGGCCGCGGCAAAAAGTCCGACAGGCCAGAAAACCGGTGGAACGGCAACGAACCTGCCCCGATGACGGGCAGCAACATATTCGGAAACCAGCGCCGAAACCACAGGCAGCATCCCACCCAGGAACAAACCGGAAATGAAACGGTAGGCGATGAACTGTGTCGTGCCCGACGACAGTGCCGTAAGACCGCTGACCAAACTGAAGCCCAAAACAGTGCCGGCAAACCCTACCTTGCGTCCGAATTTGTCAATGATCGGCCCCCAGATCATTGCGCCGATGAACATGCCCCACATACCGGCAGATGCCAGCATGCCATTGAAAACTGGGGTCAGTTTCCATTCCTTCACAATCGACGGCATCGCGAAACCGACGATATACGTATCAAACGCATCGAACATGTAGCCAAGTGCTGCCGCAATGGCCAGCATGTAATGGGTTTTTGTCAACGGAAGCTTCTCGATGATGTCGCTGACTGTTGACTTGGGGACGTTCCTGATTTCTTGGCCGATTGTGCTCACTACAGCCTCCTGATCCTGATGAGGTTCTTTCAGATCCGGCCTGAAATGCACGCCGGCATAACCTTACGCATGCTGACTTCAGCCACGACACAACTTGGCGTCCGCCACAGTCCTTACTGCCCCACTCTGGAGTGTGCGAAGTCTATGAATGAATGCCACCTTGGGTCAAATTGTTTTGCCCCGATAGGTTCAAATTGTCCAGCTCTATGCGTTCCATAGACAAATGTAATATGAGTTGTCGCGCATTATATGTCGGAACAATAGGGCAAAGCTATCGCAAAGCTACCCTATTTATACTTCCTGTCTCGTAGGTGTAAATTCCGGCCACCTTGAGTGTTATGGCTTAGAGAGGGGCCATTCTTCCGATTCAGGCAGGGGGTAGTCCGGGGTGAAGTCCAGTTTGACCAATTCGACGAATGCTCTCGCAGCGGCGCTGAGGTAAACGCCCTGATGTTTGAGAATCCCAGCCTCTCGCACAATGCGTGCTCCTGTAATCGAAATGGCACATAGTTCGGGACGATTATCGATGGCCTTGCGCGATACAAGCGTTCCCAGCCCACCCCTTTCCACTAAGGTGAGAAGCGCAGGGATGTCGTTGATCTCAAGTAAAATCTTGGGCGAAATCTTCTGCCGGGTGAAATGTATGTCCAGTAATCGGCGAGTGCTGAATCCGCTGCTGGGAAGTGCGCAAGGAAGACCGTTCAATTCGCTGATGGGAACTTCAGTCAGCCGTGCCAGTGGATGTTTCTTTGCGACGACGAGAACGACTTCGTCGGAAAACAGTGCTTCGTATTCAATGTCTCCGGAGTCGGGGGGCAGAAAAGCCAGCCCAACATCGATGTCTCTCTCCAATATGGCTTCTTCAACGTCAGATGAAGTTCCCAGTTTCATCACAATACGAATTTCCGGATACTTAGCCGTAAAGAGCGCGAGTGCGGTTGACACCAACCTCTGCCCGAAAACATGGGTTGCCCCAAAGCGGAGCGTTCCGCTCACGAGCCCGCGAAGCTCCTCAACGTCCTCTTTTCCAAGTTCAAGTTCGCGAAGGACATTGCGCATGTGCTTGAGAAAACGATGACCGGCTTCAGTCAGTCGAACTGGACGAGCATGGCGCCCGGCACGCTCGAATAATACAGCCCCGAGTTCCTCTTCCAACTGCTGTATATGGGTGGACAGCGTAGGCTGGGAAACGTAAAGGGATTGGGCTGCCCTCGTGAAATGCAGAAGCTCTGCTGCCCGGATGAAGTAGCGGATATGTCGTAGTTCCACAGGCAAGCTCCGAATCAGTCAACTCTAAACATTGCAGACGAAGGTACGGCTTGCTACGGGAGCGCTTAGTGCAGTCGAAATTTGATTCTCTCAGCCGCGAACTGAGTATACAGGGAGAATAGCGAACCTACCGTTCCAAACATTTGGTGAAGCCTCAGCCTCCCGATATTGGTGTTACCAGCACCAGTTCTTCGCCCGGTTGAACCAGCGAGTTCATTTGCATTTCGCGACTGTCAGAGAGAACCAGCAGGTATTCCTCTACGTCATTTAGCTTACCAACGTAATTCGAAAACATGGGATACCGGCTTATCAACTCATCCAGGATTGCGCGGACAGGCATTGGGACGTCGCTGGCCAGCACGACCTGTCTCGCCCCTATCAGTGCGGAGATGTGTCCGAACGCGGTGACCGTAATGCCTTGCATGGATAACTCCGCCTACAGCAGGCCTAATTCCTTCAGTTTGGTCTGGCTGGGCACACCGTCGTTTCCCCAGCCGCGGAACTCGTAGTACTCGTCGAGCATCTTCGGCAGATCGGGAACGTGTCCCGCGGCTCCTCCCGTACTGAACGGCTCGTGCTGGAAGCGGTGCGGCAAGGAATCGTCGGCCCTGGTCAAGCCACAGGAGATGTTCAGGAGGCGCTTCACGTTGAGGCTGCGCTCGCCCGCCATGAGAAATTCCGTGGCATCCATATTCCAGCCGGTCACGTAATTCGTTAACTCCAGGAGGATCGGAACATCGTAGACGCGCATAGCAATCTGGCACACCTTCAGCGAATTGAACAGCTCGGCGTAATTCTGCGTCAGCGCCGTGGATTTGCCCTTGCCCTTCTGCTCGAACCGGTCCAATGCCTGCGGATAGCCGAGGCCCGGAAGGGGAACTCGCTCCACGTTGTGTGAGCAACCACGGTGGCAGGCTCCGCGCGGCGAGGTAGCGTAGGCCACCGCGAGGCTGACCAGTGCTCTGGGATCATGATAGGGCGCCTCTAGTCCCTTTACCTGAATCGCAAACTTCTCAGCCTCAGAACCTAGCTTCTCGGCCGCCTCGCGAGTTCCTCTCTGGAACAACGCCCCTACTCCGTCACCCTCGGCAATCTGCCGGATCAGCGACAGCGCCCCCTCACCGCTGCCCCATTCCAACTTCGGCCCAGACGCCGGATTCTGGATCATCCCTTTACTGACGGCTTCAAAGATGAAGGCAATTGAGCCGCTGACTGAAATCGAATCCATGCCCAGCCGATTGCATAGGTCGTTGGCTTCTATCACGGTGTTCCAGTCGTAGATCCCGCATTGCGGACCGAATCCGGCAATCGATTCGTACTCCGGCGCGCCGGAGATCGTTCCTGCATGTTCCCCAGCAGGGACTCGGGCCTTCTTTCCGCAGCCAATAAAACAGGGCGGGCAGTGGTATTTGCCGGCTCCGAACTGCTCGACCATGCTCTCACCACTGAGGCACTCGACGGCCTTCGAACAGTCGCCATTGGTCCAGTTGTTGGCGCTCAAGTCGGCAATCACAGCGCCTCCGACGGTGCCGCCGGGGGTACCGTAATCGGCGATTCGCTTCATCTTTTCCATCATCCCCGGAGCCAGCGCCCGTATGGCCTGCAGCAGTTCCTTGGGATGCGCGACCGGCACCTTCATGGTTCCGTCGGCGACCACGGCCTTCAGATTCTTGGAGCCCATCACCGCGCCCATGCCGCAGCGTCCCGCAGCCCGTGCGTGGGAGCCTTCGCTCATGATGTTTGCCAGAGGAACCATGCGCTCGCCCGGCGGTCCGATGCATACCACCGCGGATTTGGCCCCGTATTGTGCAGTCAGGATGTCGAAGGTCTCGAAGGTGTCTTTTCCCCAAACGGCTTCGGCGGACACTACAGCGATCTCGCCATTGATAACCGTGAGCACCGATGGCGAAGGAGCGCGACCGTGGATGGCGATGGCATCGTAACCTGCGGCCTTGAGCGCTACGCCGAACCTGCCGCCGCTGTCGGCCTCCCCCCAGATTCCGGTCTGTGGGGACTTGGCCGCCACAGCGAAGCGCCCTGAGGTCGGAACGCCGGTGCCGGTCAGTGGGCCGGTGGCAAAGATCAGAATGTTCTCCGGTCCAAGCGGATCGATCTCATGAAACGAGTTGCGCCGAAAGATGTAGGCCGCAAGACTGGTCCCACCGATGTACTGACGTCGGACTTCATCAGCCAGCACTTCCACCGTTACCGTCTGCGTGCTCAAGTCGATCCACGCCAACTTCCCCATGTAGCCGCCCATGAACCTGCCTCCGTAACAGTCTCTAACCGGGATTCTATATTATCGCCCTGCAGGTAACTGCCCGTAGCCCGTGGTCCACATCGCACCCACTTCGGACCAGCGCCAGCGCCACACTGGAGGGGGGTGGAATAATATCCAAACAGCGGGGCAAGCTTTCATCATGTCGCGGACATGGTTTGCATTGGATGGCGCAACGAACGGAACGCCGAAAGGCCTGACTGTCGCGGCACACGGGCCGAAGGCCGGCGCATTGAGAACTGCGAGTCGCCGAAATCGCAACCAACCAACAAGGGCGAATGCTGCCCAAGCTCTCAAAGCAGCCACCGCAGCGAGACAGTCCCCCACCGTTCCGCCGCGGTGAGCGTGCCATTCGAGAAGGCGTGGAATAGCCGTGCAGAAATTACAAAACCCGGCTACACCGGCAAGAAGCGAGAGCCCCTTGGTCTTGCCTCCCAACACGGAGATCGGCATCAGCGCGATGACCGTGACCCACAGCCTGCGCTGAGGGCCGGAAAGAACAGGTTCCCGTAACTGGGTACAAGGATCTTTCCCCCGCACCGCATTAGTAAGCGAGCCTTCCAGAAAAAGCAATGTTCGTAAGGTGATTTCTGCATCTCTGATCGTGTAATCATCCAATCAAAACAAACTACGAGACTTAGGTAATGTTATTTTTAGGTTTCAAGGTGGGGACTTCGCGTTTGCATGCTTTTAGAGAGTGAATACGGGGAGTTTTCCAGCTATAATCCGGAAGTTCACCTCACCCGAGCTGACTCTCTACCGGAACTGGACCTATGAGCCCAGCGGTCTCCAACTCGACTGTTCTCACATTTGGGGTCTTTCAACTCGACGCGGCCAAGAACGAGCTGAAGAAATTCGGTGCACCTATCCGGTTGCAACCGCAGCCGTTCAAGCTCCTTGTAATGTTGGCGTCCCGTCAGGGCGAAGTGATCTCCCGGGAAGAAATCCAGGAGGAGTTGTGGGGGCGTAACACATTCGTTGATTTTGAGCGTGGGCTCAACCATTGCATCCGCCTGATCCGAGCCGCGCTTGACGACAACGCCAGCACACCGCGTTACCTTGAAACGATACCTCGAACTGGATATCGCTTCATCGCACCGGTCAGTATTGTGATCACGGATTTGCCCGCCAGCGAACCATCCTTGGAACGCAACCTCGAAAACTCCATAACCGGTGAACCCGAAGAGAGTGTAGCGGAGGCGGCCACGAAACGATGGCGAAGCTGGCCCGCAGTCGTTGTCGCGATGGTTGCACTGCTTGTGACGGCACAGTTGGTTTCCTCATATAAGCGGCGAGAGAGGCAGACTGCCGAGATTGCCCCTCGAATGATGCTGGCAGTGTTGCCATTCGAGAATCTTACGGGCGATCCGGGGAAGGAATACCTGGGTGACGGAGTAACGGACGAAATGATCGTGCATCTTGGCAAGATCAGCCCTCGGCACCTGGGCGTCATCGCCCGAACATCGTCGATGAACTACAAGCACTCCGGCAAACAACTTGCTCAGATCAGCCAAGAGTTGGGAGTGCAGTACTTTCTTGAAGGGACTATCAAACAATCTGGACAGGATGTCAGGATCACGGCGCTGTTAATTCGGTCCAGTGATCAAACTCAACTCTGGGCCGACACTTACGATGGGCAGGTCAATGCGGGACGCATTCTCGGATTCCAGCAATCGGTAGCCGATCGCGTTGCCGAATCGCTTTCCCTCGTTCTGCCGGAAGTCCGCATGACTCACAGCAGCACGGCCAGCCAGGCTGCCTATGAAGCCTTTCTCAAGGGCCGTTACGGGTCAAATAAGCGCAACGAAGACGGTTTTCAGAAGGCGATCGAGTATTTTGAAAGCGCCGTGTTATATGACCCGGAATACGCTCAGGCGTACGTCGGATTGGCGGATTCCTACAATCTTTCGCGTGAGTATTATGAGGGACGCTCGAGTGACAACATCGCCAAACTCGGGAAAGTCGCGGCTCTGAAGGCCCTGTCCATTGATCCAGACTTATCGGAAGCTCACGCCTCGCTCGGATTCAACTTATGGCGTTACGAATTGAAGTTTCCGGAGGCAGAAGCAGAATTTCACAGGGCATTGGATTTAAGCCCTAACAACGCCACGGCACACCACTGGTTCGGAATGTTCTTGGCATCCCAAGGGCGCTTTGAAGAAGCACGCCGAGAGTTGCGAGAATCGCGGAGGCTCGATCCCCTCTCACTGATTATCATCACCAACGCCGGTTGGGTGGATTACTATGCGCGCAACTACGATGCTTCGATCGCAAGCTACCAGGAAGCCATACGCATGGACGGCGCGTTCCAGACCGCCCAGATGAAACTAGCTTGGGCTTATGAACAAAAGGCGATGTGGCAAGAGGCGCTCACTGCGCGACGTCACTTTTTCATTACGGCTGGACATCCGGAAATAGCTCAAGCATTGACCGACGCTTACTCCAGATCGGGTTATCCCGGCGTGTTGCGCACGATCGTAAGTGAGACGGAAAAACCAGATGCCGGACCTTACTACGGCGATTATGAAAAAGCAAAGCTCCATGCGATGGTTGGCGACGCTGATAAGGCATTCGAATTTCTGGAACGCGCAAAAACCAGTCACAGCGGTTGGTTGGTTTACCTCGCGGTCGAACCTGCATTTGACGGAATTCGCATGGATTCGCGTTTCGCTCCTCTCATCGATCAGACTATTTCTGCCCAAGCGAGAACAAAATAGCAGGACACGAGGGGCATTCTAAGAAACAGCTTCTATCTGTGTGGTTGGGCGCGCATGCAATTGCTCAGTTCGCGAACGCCAGGCAATCGATAAATGTCTCCTCGAATAGCGGGTCCGCTGCAAGCGGGACATGCTCGATGCGCGAGAGCGTACCTGCAATCCACGCGCTACTTAGGGAAGGACGCAGCAAAGCCATTTTGACGCCGCGAAGCGAAGTATTTCCGGCGGGCTTGATGAGCGATAACTCGGCCTCGATCAACCCAATTTTCCTCGCGCTATCAATGTTCAGGTAATTGCCAAACGCTCCCGCCAAATAGACCGTGTGCAGATCACGAACGTCTGCACCCCATCGTTTGACCAAGGTGCGGAACCCAGCGGCGATGGCCGCTTTGGCGAGTTGCAACTCCCGTATATCCGCCTGGGTCAGGCTCACCGGCGGAGCTAACGCAAGTTCACGCGTTGCGCCGCTGATTCGTCCACTGGCCAGAATGGAACCGAGTTGCAATCCTGCTGCAACTGCGTCTACCAGACCACTGCCACAAATACCGCGAGGAGTGCCATCGCCCAAAACGCTGCATTCCATCTTGCCGTTCTGGAGGGCAACGCGCGCGATGGCTCCAGCAGCGGCCCGCATGCCCATTCGGATGCGTCCCCCCTCAAACGCTGGCCCTGCCGCTGTAGAAGCAACGAGTATTCGTCCGGCATTGCTTACAACAATTTCTCCATTGGTTCCCAGGTCAATAAAGGCACAGAGCCGGTCACTCTCAGAGAGGCCGGTGGCCAAAATGCCGGCCAGGATATCACTGCCCACGAACCCTCCCAGGCAAGGCAGAAAACGTACCGTTGCTTGCGCCGGTAAATCCCATCCCAGCTCCTGTGGGCGGAAGAGCTGTTCGCCATCCATCACTGGATTGAAAGGAAAGTGCGACAGAGGCTCCAAGCTGATGCCACAGAAGAGGTGATGCATCACCGTGTTTCCCGCGAGCATTACGCTGCGCACCGATTCGCGCCATGGCAGCGCGGAGATCATTGTTCCCAACGTCTCTCGTATGGATTCGGTCAGGGTGTTGGCACCGCCCTCAAGCGAAAAAGAGATACGGCTCATCACGTCAGCACCGTGTGCGGATTGCGGATTCAGTGCGGTTTCAACCGCTAACACTGCGCCGCTGCCCAAGTCCACAAGCTGCACAGCCAGCGTCGTGGTGCCAAGATCGATGGCAATGCCGGTGCCCTCGTTGGGCTCAAATGCAAAGGACGATTCGTCGGTCAGGACAGGAGTGCCCCATTGCGCGACCTCCAAGGTGAGCGCTCCCTCGACGATGCTGCGGCAGGCTAGACGCCAGCCTGCGGCGAGTTCGGTTGGGGTGAATACTTGCGACATCTCCGGGGTGATCGCAAGCGTGCCTTCGATGACGCGGACGCGACAGCCCCTGCAGATTCCAGCGCCGCCGCAGGGAAACTCCACTCCGTACGGCGCAAGTGCTGCCTCCAGCGACGAACCGCACGCTACCTTGACAGAGACTCCGAGCGGGACCAGTTGAACGCACGCTCGTCTGCCGCCCGCGCCGGAAGGCTGTGACACGGGAGTCAAGCTTTCTCGCCCGGAATGATCTTCACGACCTCATCGTCGTATGTGGCCGCCGTCTGATAGCCGGGAGGCACGACCAGGAAATCGTTGTTCCAATTCCCTGCCAATAGCTGGCGAAAGATCGTGAGCTCCCCCGGGACTGTCTCGAAGCTCCAACCCTTCTCCTTTGCCTCGGTACGTGCGCGTTCAAGGAAAGTTGTGTCAGGGGCCAACCCATTCTCGATGTAAGTCAGCCGGGAGTAGGCCTGCTCGTAGCGACGGTACTCTTCATACAGGTAGCGGCCATTGCTTTCGCCGTAGCGCTCGATCAGGGACTCCAGACTGGTCCGATGGAAACCCATTCCAGTAAGCTGCTGCTGGATCGCTTCGCCTCGTTCAATCCATCCGACCGAGCGATAGTATGTACCGGGATTCGCCGTGAAGTACTCTTGGAATTTCGAACGGCTGCCGAGTAACAGCGTAATGCAGTCATGCGCACGCGGTAGAACCAGTTGCACGCCGCGCGCCTGCACTCCTGAGAGTCCATTGCCGCACAGGGCGTAGCCAAGGACGATCGCGTTATATCGAGTTTCGTCCGCGGCGTCGATCGCCTGTTGTATCTGCCTGCGGACCTCCGGCCCACCGAGGTCGTGCAGTCCCTTGGGCATGAACTGCATATCCACGAGATGGGGGGAGTGGACGACTGCGTCACACAACTCCCGCAGCAAAACTTCGCAGCCAATTAGTAACAGGCGCATGCCAGAATTAAACCTGCTGCGCGGCGCGAACCGCATTCGCAATGGCGGCAATGTGCTCCGGACCGGTCCCGCAGCAACCGCCGACGATTCGGGCTCCGGCATCGATCAACTCATCGATCCGGGAAGCCATGTATTCCGGGGTTTCCTTGAAGATCGTTTTGCCATCCTCCACCACCGGCACACCGGCGTTGGCGTGAACCAGTATAGGGATGTTCGTCACCGCCGCCCTCATCAACTTCACCACCTCGATCATGCCGGCAATGCCGTTTCCGCAATTGGTCCCGATGATATCCGCGCCAGCAGCCGTGGCTTCCTTCGCGGCCTGTTCAGGGCTCACGCCCATCATCGTGCGAAAACCTCGGCGTCCGAGTTCGAAGGTAAACGTGCAGATGACAGGAAGTCCAGTCTGCTTTGCGGCGCGTATGGCTTGCACCGCCTCAAGCACGGAAGACATTGTTTCGATACAAATGGCATCCGCACCACCCTCGGCTAAGGCAGCGGCTTGCTCTTTGAATGCTTCGTAGAAATCCGCGAGAACGATCTCTCCGCCTTCTTCCTGCGCGATGTGACCGGTCGGCCCAATCGAGCCAGCGACATAGCCATTGCTTCCCATGGCCTTTCGAGCCAGAGCGGCGGCCGCGCGGTTTAACTCTCCGACCTTATCGCGCAGGCCGTAGGCGTTCAGTTTCAGGGAGCTACCGCCGAAGGAGTTCGTCTCCACCATCTGCGCGCCCGCCGTGATATACGCCGCGGCGATCCCCTCCACCACCTCAGGGTAAGAGATACACCAGGATTCCGGGCACTCTCCCACTCCCATTCCCTTGGCATGGAGAAATGTTCCCATGGCCCCATCGGAAACAAGTATCTCTCCATCTCCGACTCGTTCGAGCAAACCCTTCATACTGCACTCCTTACATCCTTAAGAGTTCTCAAGCGCTGGCCTTGAAGGTCCGCGGAGTACGTGCTGGGGTGGTCTTGATAAATAGCGCCGCAAAAATTCCCACCAACGCGCAGGCGGCGATGAAGATCCAGCCCATCTTGTAATCCTTGGAGCCTCCCGCGTGCACCACCACCAGCATGCCAAAAATCTTTGCGGCGAATGCGGCCACAAAATAGCCTACGCCGTTGACCAGTCCCATCGCCTTCCCGTAAACCTCGGGCGTGAAGATTTCTGCCGGCACCGCAAGGAACGGTCCCCAGGCCATGTTGGCAAAAAATCCCATACCGCAAAGCGAAATTGCCAGCAGGACAGGGTTGGCAGTCTTCAGCGAGGAGAGCATCAACACCCAGGGAATGAGTCCGATGAAGCAGACCAGGATCATCACCTTCCGGTTATTGCGGAAGAGCCGGTCTGAAATATAGGACGAAGAAAAACTCCCAATCGCACCGGAGGCAAAATACAGCGCGCTCCACATCCCCATTTTTGCGAGTTTGAAACCAAAAGTGTCTGAGAGGTAGAGAGGAATCCAGACGAGGGTTCCCCACAACGTGATTTGCATGACTACATCCACGACGATCACGGCAACGTAGCTTCGATGTTTGAACAGATCGAGGAAGAGGAAAGGCTTTTGCGCCATGATCCTCTCCTGAGAGTTCTGAAAGTCGTCTTTCTTCAGCGTGCCATCTTCCAGTTCATCGCGGTAGGAGTACTCAAGTTCAGCCTGGGTGATGTGCTTGTACTGCTCCGGTCGGTCGAAGGTGAAGAACAGAATCAGCAACAATGGAACAATGCCGATGCTCGCGGTAATGATGAATACCGGACGCCATCCGCCAAGATAGACTGCCATCTGGGTGGCCACAATGCTCGCCCAGGCTGGAGTCAGAATCCATGCCCATGAGAGCAAAGCCTGTGCCCGGGCTCGCCCTTCCTTGGGGAACCAGCGCATCAGGATGCGTGCTGAGGGCACATACTCTGTGCCGATCAGCAATCCGAATAGAGCCATCCGGAAGAAATACTCACCGGGGGTGCGGATAAGAGCCATCCATGCGGTCATGATCGACCAGGCAACGACCGAGAAGATGAGGATTCGCTTGGCCCCAAACTTGTCGGTGAGGAAGCCAGAGACGAGTTGCGCCGGGCCATAGAAGATCATCATCAGGAAGGCGCCGGTGCCGATGTCTGAAGTGGTCAGGCCCACATCCTTCATGATGGACGGGCTCAACACCGTAGACTTCACGCGGTCCAGATACTGAATGCTGTAGCAGAAGAACAGGACGAAAGCCACAATCCACCGGTACGGAATCTTCTTCGTAATCTCACTCATCGCGAACGCTCCTCTTCAATCTCCACAGCGCACTTCCGGTCAGCCAACAATCTTTTCACCAGCAACACTGCGTCGCCGGCATCCGCTGCGTAGCCGTCGGCACCAATGTCATGTGCATATCTATCGTTCACGGGTGCGCCGCCAACAATGACCTTGACCTTTTCACGCAACCCCGCGGCGGTCAGCGCCGTGATCACCTCTCGCATCTCCGGCATGGTAGTGGTCAACAGCGCGGAGAGAGCCAGCACGTCCGGTCCGTGGTCGCGTACAGCATTTACAAAGGCCTCCGGTTTGACGTTTGCTCCAATATCTTGAATCTCCAGACCTGCGCCGCGCAGCATGGTTGCCACCATATTCTTGCCAATGTCGTGAAGATCGCCGCGCACCGTCCCAATCACCACCTTGCCCCGCGTCGCAAGATCGCCGGTGGCAAGATAAGGCTCCAGAATCCGCAGCGCTTCGTTCATGGCGCGTGCGGCCAGCAAGACCTCCGGGATAAAGACATCGCCAGCCTTGAACTGCGCACCGATGACGTCCATGGCGGAAATCATGCCTTTCTGCAGTATTTCGTGCGCGGATACACCCTGCGCCAGCAGTTGCTCCACGTGCGCGATGATGCTTTCCCGATTGCCTGTCAAAACGTCTTGTTGCACAGTCCGGAAGACTTCTTCAGAGACCGCATGGGAAGCGGCCTGGGGCACGGCAGCGGAAGTCGGAGCCTCGTGGCGGGCCGATGTTTTAGCCAGGGGAAGCCTCCCCTCCTTATCCACTCGTTCACCAAGGCGGACAAGGCGATCAAAGATCGCATTTGGCGGCGTCGTGTCCGCAATGCCAACAATGATGCGCGTGCCCGGTGCAACGGCCTTGAAGAAATTGTCGAGGTAATCCTTGAAATCCTGCTCGGACGCAGTCTCCTCGAGCAAGAGGCTCTGCGGAATGCCGCCGAAGATGGTGAGCTTGTCGCCCCAGCGCTTGTAGTACTCGTCGATGGACACCTTGGTCATTGGGGCCGGACATACGGCTTCTGCAATGTTGATACCTGAATCGTGGATCAGGTCAAGCAGTCCCAGGTTTTCGCCGTCGCAGTGACAGATGACCGCCTTGCCGTTCGCGCGCAGAAGATCTCCGGCTTTGAGAAGCCAGGGAGTAATCTCCTTCTCGAAGTAAGGCGGATAGGTAATCATGTCGTCGTAGTTGGCGCCCCAGAGCACAACCTCGGCCGGCGATTTAGCGACCACATGTAATAGCTGATCGTAGACGCGCCCGATGCTCGCGGCCAGACGCTGCATCTCTTTCTGGTGGTCCTGATACTCGATGAAGAAATCGGTGGCCTCCAGGAAATCCCGCTGAATGTGCTGAATCGGGCTGGCACAGAAGGACCCATACATCGTCGCGATGCTGTCGTCGCCGATCTCAGCCTGCCACTTGGCGTAGCTTTCGTAATCGGGCAGCACTTCGACGTTATCGAAGATATAAGCGAGGATGGCGTAATCTTCCACGCGCTTGATCGCGCGTTCCTGAATCCAGGTAATGGACGCCCCTGCCCTGCGCATTTCTTCGGTGATCACTTCCGTCACGCTGATCACTCCGACCGGAGTGTGGTATTCAACGCGGGTGGAACCTTCGCTGCGTTGGACCTTTACCTGCACATTCGTCGAGAGGCGGATGCGATACCCACACTCTCGCAACGAATAAAGACCGAGCCCGCGGTAGACGTTGTCTTCCGGCGTACGCACCTTGAGTAGTTCGGGGATCACCTTGTGAAGAGCCCAGCCCTCCGCACGGGCGATTTCATCGGCTGTCCGGCCCCGATGTTGCAGAGGCAGCGTATTTGTGTATGAGTTCGCGCTAAACCATAAATCGAAGCGGGGAGCGTACGGCAAAACATCGGGCATTTCGCCGCGCACCGCCATCAACATTCTTTCCTTGTGAGTCATAACTGTTTGGCCTCGTGTTGAATTCGACCACCTCTTGGCGGAGGAATCGAGTCGGGGCCCAGAGCAGAAACTTGCGCTGGGAGGAAGGTTGTGAACGCACCAGACTAGATGGGGCAAATCTAACCTTTACAGCCGTTCTTTTCAAGCAGAAATACAGGGTTCGGGCCGGAGTTGGGAAGGCGGAGAGATCTAAGGTTATCTAAGGTGGCGGTGGGGTCGCGAGTTGCCAAAATCCAGACGCTTGATCCTGTCCGGCGCACATCTACGTATTAAAGTGTCATATCTCTTCGTGCGAACAAGACTAGGACGACCCCCGGACGAAGATCATAAGAGTCGACCCGCACATAGTCATTTCCAAGCGACTTGTGCAATTCTGGCTCCTGCGAAGTGTCCCCGATGACGATGGCGTCTTGAGTAGACACGATGTGTCCCCAGTATCCAACATTCGGATAATCTCGCAGGTACCAGGGGAGGGGCCAGTAATCCTTCGACGTTATCGCGACTTTAATTTGCTTTCCGCTGCCGTTAATTTGCGCAATGTTGTTCACCTTGTCAAGCAAGGGAAGAAACTGCCGGCTTGTATGGGCGTAGACATACGGTTCCGAATCATCATCGTATCTGAGGAAATTTAGGACCAGCGTCTGGTACGCCGAAAAGCAGAGTACTAATCCGAACGAAAGTGCAAGGCAAACGCGAGCCAGCCTTTGCCCATGTTGCATTATTTTCGCGACACACTCAGAGACGCCGTAGCCTGCAAGCAGCGTCAGAGGGAGGGTGATGTTCAAAATCAGCCAGGGTGTTTTATATGGAAGAAGCGAGTATGCCGCGAGCATTCCCAAAGTCCAAAAGGCGCAGAACAGTGCGAAGCGGTTGCGCCTCTGGCGCAATGCAATCGCAAGACCGAAAGCGCCTAACAGGAGTGTAGGTAACTCCTCTTGTAGAAGCCATCGAACATAAGTTAAGCAGTCATGTACATTATTCTCCGTGCCTGCTCTAGCCCAGTATCGAAATGTCCGGACTGAGTCAAACACGCCCTGGGGAAAGTTGCCGCCAAGGGACCCATAAAACGCAACGTAAATAAAGAGAAAGATAGACGCCGCGCCAATCCAGGCTACGGGCACACTCAATCGTCGGGTCTCAAGCGGTGTTTGCACGCCAGGCATCTGTTTTCTTGAAACACTACTCGAGACTCTAGCCGGAGCCGCATTTGATACATTCGTCTCCCGCCAAAAGACTGCGGCATACGTGCGAGTACAGAAATACGCGAGTATGAGCACAGCAACCGAGATAATCGCAGTCTCTTTGGTAGCGAAGAGAAACGCTGCCGAAACGGACGCCAGCATTAAGAAATCAGAGTTGCCGGTTTCCCGATAATGCACCGAAGCCACTGCCAATCCCAGCGTGAAATATACAAAGAGGGTTTCATGAATGAAGTAGCGCGAGAAATAAACCGCCGCTGGAGATAAGGCCAGAAGAGCCCCAGCAGTGACGGCTCCGACTGCACCCAGGTAACGCCGTAATTTGAAAACGGTGAAGACCGTCGCAGTTCCAAAAAAAGCAGGAAGCGATCTCGCCGCAATCGTACTCAAGCCTTCGCCGCCGAAAACGATCCGATTGAAGAAGGCCGGGATCAGCGTCAAATAATAAAGTGTCGGGCCATGGTAATTAGCTGGGTCGTAATGATAGGAACCGCTGCGGAAGAGCACTGACAAAAAATATCCGTTCACGCCCTCGTCGTTGTGGAATGGAACAAGTTCAAGGTGATAGTAGCGAAGCGCTACGGCGATGAGTGTGATCGCAGCCCACGCAATTCGCCATGGCATTCAGGTTCGCTCCTTCCGAGGTAGCAGGCCCACGACCGGCCGTCAGGCTTAATTCCAGCGCCCTTGCAAAACTCGCTTTCCCGACCAGTGTAGGGGCATTCGTCCGCGCGCAGTTCTAAAAACTCGCGCCGGTCCGCCTCAAATGCCGATAGTGCCGCTCTTGAGTCCCGAAATGGCACTCAAATTATCCACTTAACTGGCACTTCAATGCTTAATTCGTTGTAAGGTACCCTACCCGGCAGTAGACTTCAGTCCTCTTGAAAGAACACTTACGTAGGGCCCTGTTCCGTAGACAAAACCCGTTTGTTTGAAGGAAGGACTCTGTGAAAAAGCTAATCTATCTGTCCATTATTGGGTTGCTGCTGTTTTTGTGGGCCTGTGGAGGAAGTAATAGCTCGCTGGTGCCGGTACCCACCCCGACTCCAACGCCGACGCCGACTCCCACCCCGACTCCCACTCCGACGCCGACCCCGACTCCGACCCCGACTCCAACGCCGACCCCGACACCAACGCCAGCGCCGACGCCAACCCCAACTCCGACGCCCGGAAATGCTAATCTGACGAAGATCAATCAGACTTACTTGATCACCGCCAACGATGCCGAGAACTGGGCATACTTCAAGTCTCAGATTGGCCCCACCTACGCAGGAAGCGTCGGCTGGACAAAGTACTTTGCCTTCCTGAAGTCAAATGCAATCAGCTACGGCTTGGTCGATATTGACACACTTCCGATCCCCTATTCACATTACATCGTCAACGACTGGCCAGATGTGGCAACTCACACTGCCGGTTCAGGGGTAGAGGTTGAGAAGCTTATCTCAGACGGCGTTGCGGTCCCGGTGGTCGCTTCCTATGGCATGACCTCCGGCGCTACCGATGATCCAACTTCTACGAATCCCGCGGGAATTACGGCTCCAATGCTGTTGTACGATCCTGCGCACCCACCGACCGCTGCCCAGATGCAAGGCAAGATCCTTGTATTCAAAACGGTGCCGTATACCGCTCCGGTCGCAAATCTCAATGGAGTTTATAGCTATCCAACCTCATTCCTCGACAGCTACGTGCTGACCGACTCCGAATACCGTACTCCGGGTGATAATTGGTATCCCAATTTCCAAGCTGTGCCTGCCTCGGTGAACAGTGGCTATTGGTACCGCTGGAATTGGAACCAGGTTGGCGGCTTTGCATCCATCGGTATCAAGAACGGTGCAGCGGGCATGGTCATCGTCTATGACTTGGCGCCCGATGGTGCGCTCGGTCTGATTCAGCGCAGTGTCTACACCTCCGATGGAACTCCCAAGACCCCCTATGTGAACGTTCCTACGCTTTGCCTGGATCGCGTTAACGGAGCAAAGGTGCTCACGGATGCGCAAGCAGGCAAGACCGCTACGCTGATCTTGAAGGCAAAGTTCCAGACTGACACCGGTCAGGCGCTAATCGGCTACTTACCTGGCAAGGACTATGGAACACCTAAAGATAAGTGGGTTATGATTGCAACCCACACCGATGCCATGTCCCTGGTTGAAGAGGATGGTGCCTTGGGCGTTCTGGGCATTTTGAATTACTTCAACCAAATTCCTCAGTCCGACAGACCACGCACAATCGTAGTCTTCTTCGATTGCCGTCACTTCATGCCGGGTGCCGAAAGTTCCTGGACCCAGTATGACTATTTCGACGCGACGACCTTCCCGGCGCGCAATGCGAATATGATGGCGCACACTGTTGCCGGTGTGGGCATGGAACACATGGGTGGAAGAGTCACCATTGAAACCGGAAGTGACGGCAATACCTATGAGTTCGCGCCCGGAGGACCAAACGCTGGCGGACTTATCACCAGCTTTATTGACATTTACAACAACAATCCGAAATTACTTGCCATCGTCAAAGCGGCCGCTACCGATAACAACTGGCCTCGCGTCGATGCGCATATGGGCACGGTCGAACCGGGCATAAACGGCGGGTACCAAACAACGCCGAAGAGCCCCGTGAACAAGGGCCGAACCTACGGCTTCCCGGGAATCGGCCTTGCTGGCGATTGGCCGGGCTGCTGTACGCAGACCTTTGCCCAGTTGCAGACCTTTGACCCCAACTATTTCGTCACCCAAGTGGCCGGGTTGAGCGAAATTGTCGGGAACCTCATGCTGGTGGATCCTTACGTTATCGATTTCTCTTGGGGCTACATCAAGGCAGGATTGGTTTGCACTGACAAGACTATCTGCACTAGCGCTCCTCCATCGGGCCTGCTGCCGGATTCGGCATTCAAGGTGCTAGCCAGCGCTCCGGGACAACGGCAGACGTTAATCAACCTCTACAACCAAGCCTTCGCGACCGTGCAAGTTGGCGATTACGTAGGGACGGCCACGCTGCTGAATACGTTGGCGACTAACGTCAACAACTATGTCAGCAGCCCGACCGCGATGGTGAACCAGATCAACGCTCTGATTGCAAAGTTGCCAAAAACTAACAATTAGGCGCTTTAGCAGCATTTGCAGTTTGTGTTTCTTTGAGCTCCAAGGGGACATCCCCTTGGAGCCCTTTCAGTTGTGATGGCGGGGAAACGCCCAGGATAATTACATGAAGAGAATTCTATCGATTGGCTTTGTACTCCTACTCCTGTTGTGTTTTGCCGTTGGGGCCTTGGGACAGACAGAAGCTCCCGCTCCGCAACCGGCCCCGTCCGCTAGCGCCCGTGCAGGAATGGAATTAGTGCTGGTAGCGGGCGGCTGTTACAAGATGGGGGACATCATCGGGGATGGCTATGCCAACGAACGCCCGGTTCATGAAGTTTGCGTGAAGGACTTCTATATTGGCAAATACATGGTTACCGAGGCCGAGTGGAAGAGCGTGATGGGAAGCAGCCCGTCGCAAGTCACGCCGTGCGGGGGAGATTGTCCGGTTGTTAATGTTTCTTGGCATGACGCTCAAGCGTTTCTTCAAGCCCTGAATCAACGCACAGCCCGAAAGTACCGGCTCCCGACAGAGGCAGAGTGGGAGTATGCCGCTCGAAGTGGTGGCAAGAACGAAAAATGGGCTGGGACGAACAGTCTTGGTGATGTGCTGGACTATGCGTGGGTTTACACCAATTCAAGTCTCGAACTTCACCCGGTTGGGCAAAAGAAGCCAAATGGCCTTGGCTTGTATGACATGTCTGGCGACGCCTGGGAGTGGATAGCTGACCGGTATGACCTCGGATACTATGTGAAGAGTCCAAAGCGTGATCCGCAAGGACCCGCAACCGGTGAGCTACGTTGTGCGCGCGGCGGATACTGGGGCGATCTTCCAAGGGCTGTGCGGGTGTCACGGCGCATCGGCATTAAACCCGATACCCGGGCCGACGGGTATGGATTTCGGCTCGCGGCTTCTGCTCCATAGGTTGCGGGCGTCTCACTCTCGGGTTGCAGGCAGGTCGGAGTCCAGCGCGTAAAATGGCTTTCTTATTCTTGTTGGCAGCAGTCGCAGGCGGCACTCTCAGCACTTTTCTATATAGTCCCAGAATGCCATTCATGGTGCGCTTGTGTGCGGGTGCATGCACTGGAATGGTGATTCAATCTTCGATTGGCTTTATTGCTGCCTCATGGTTGGGGCTTACTCTGACGGTCTTGTGGATATCAACCGGGGCCATGGTGCTCCTAAGCCTTTTCGCCCTGAAACTCCGAGGGGCCGATATTTACAGAGAGATTGCAGGCGAGACAAGTCGGACGCTCCGTTTTCTGGTGCATCCGACGCGCCTCATCATTGCGTACATCACATTCTATACAGCGATATCACTTCTGTTAGTAACCGTCTTTGCCAAGTCACTATTCGTCCGTGCTGATGGCATCTATACGGGACTGGCGAATAACCTGGGCGATTTGCCATTTCACCTTCAGACTATCTTCAGCTTCGCCTATAGTCAGAACTTTCCTCCGGAAAATCCTATTTACGCGAACGTGCGATTTGCTTATCCGTTTTTGATAGATTTTTCCGCAGCAATGCTGGTACGCGCTGGAGCCACCGCAGCGGGTGCAATGTGGATGCAAGGTGTTGTTTTGTGCATCGCTTTTGTCGGTCTTATCCATTACTGGACGCTTGAGCTTACACGCGACCGGTTAGCAGGATTTATTGCTCCAATCCTCGTTCTACTGAGTGGGGGACTGGGATGGTGTCTGCTGTTCCAAGATGCCTGGACTAATGGCCAGGGCGTAGTCGACTTACTTAAACACCTTCCGCGGCGGTACACAATTGGGGACTTCCCAATATTAAGGTGGGGGAATTCACTAACGACACTGTTTGTGCCGCAGCGAAGCTTGCTGTTTGGGGCGCCGATCGCGCTTGTCATCTTCAGTCAGTGGTGGCTGGCACTGCCCCGCCGGAACAGCAGCAATGACGAGCGCTCCTTATCCGAGGATCTTCTGATATCAGGAACGACCCAGAGGATCGCACTCGACGTCCCGGGTAACTCCGTTTACCGCATGTTGGCAGCGGGCATTCTTGCAGGCATGTTACCGCTGGTGCACGCACACTCTTTTCTTGTTGTGCTCGCGATGGCTGCTTGCCTTTCTCTGTTGTTTCGGCAGTATGGTGCATGGTCGGCGTTTTTCCTGCCGGCGGTGAGCCTTGGACTAGTCGAAATATGGTGGCTCACTCGGTACTCGGGAGTTCATGTACATCTATTGAGTGGCTGGCATCTGGGATGGGATAGAGGAAATGCGAATGTTCTGTGGTTTTGGTTGGTGAACACCGGCGCCTTCATTCCTTTGCTCGCAGTCGCCATTTTCGCCAGCCAAGACAAAAACAGACTAACTTCCACCCGGCTGCGACGTTTTTATCTCCCTTTCACACTATGTTTTCTAGTCCCAAATTTGGTGAAGATGGCTCCCTGGATATGGGACAACGTCAAGGTACTCTTCTATTGGTTCGTGGCCTCTGCTCCATTAGTCGCACTGTTGCTATCTTCATGGCTCAAACGAACTGCTCGTTGGCGCGTGAGTGCTGTGTGTCTTTTGTGTACGCTCACCTTTGCAGGATTGCTGGATG